>Ga0209632_10000204_pt1 | contig 61486 bp, 60 predicted proteins | sample COG_10_FD_184754 | JGI IMG/M metagenome (GOLD analysis project Ga0209632, IMG submission 184754) | Pelagic Microbial community sample from North Sea - COGITO 998_met_10 (SPAdes) (version 2) | ecosystem: Environmental > Aquatic > Marine > Neritic zone/Coastal water | place: Helgoland, sampling...
CTAAGTATGGACGAGATAACTGCTGAAAGCATCTAAGCGGGAAACTCACCTCAAAACTAGTTCTTCCTATAGAGCCGTGGTAGACCACCACGTTGATAGGCTGGATGTGGAAGCGCAGTAATGCGTGCAGCTGACCAGTACTAATAGCTCAATTGGCTTGATTTATGCACTGAAAAAAATTTTTTAATTGATATTTTTTATTTTCCTTAACCGTATAACTTACCTAAATAATAACTATAATTAATTGTTAAAATTATGAATAAAGAATTAAAAATTGCAATTAGTAGAATTAAGTTAGATGGTTATTACGTGTTAAGAAATCAATTCTCTTCTTACACATGTAATAAGTTATTAAATTTAACTAAAGATTTATTTTACTCAAAAAAAAATCAATCTAATCAGAAAACTGTCTATTCTTACAAAACAATGGACTCCACCTCAGATAATGTTTTAAATCTTCAAAATAAAAATATTTCTTTTGTTAGAGCTCTTTCATCCAACAAGCTTTTAGAGGAGATTTTGAAATATTTTCTAAATGATAAATGGTATAAATCAATTAAATCAGATTATCCAAACTACATTATTAAATCATATGCAGCTAGAAGCTCTGTGGTAAAAATGCCTATGCATATTGATGCTTTAATTCCACATAAGGGCAATGAAGTAATTGGAATGCCCTGTTCAATAATTTTAGAGGATCAAAATCTTGAAAATGGTTGCACAATAGTGAAACCAGGATCTCATCAATCTGGGAACTGGGCTACACAAAAATCTAAAATTAAACCTATAATATCAAAAAGAGGCGATATAGTTATTTGGGATGGAAGAATATGGCATGGTACTACAAAAAACAAAAGTGGAAGAAGTAGATGGGCATTGGTATCAAATTTTGTTAGATGGTGGGTAAAACAATCTTATGATATTCCTAAGGCAGTACCTAATAAAATTTATAGGAAGTTAACAACAAAAGAAAAGATTTTACTTGGTTTTTGTAGCTATCCTTATAAGGATGAGTTTGAGGGTAGTGTGCTCAAAAGGGGAATTAGTTCTTTAAAATAAAAAATTATGAGTGAAGAAAAACACAAAAATGGAATACTCGAGAGTATTAAGTTTGACTATAGAAGAAAAGATTTTAGAAAATATTTAAACTTTCTTAAAAAAAAAAATATAGAAATTGAAACTATTCTTGAGCATTATCCTGCGTATGCTGGCCATATGACTCTTAATAGGATTTTTGCTATTTATGAGTATTACAAAATGGTAAAAGATGTTGCTGGTCATGCAGCTGAAATTGGTGTGTATAAGGGTGCAGGTACATTGCTTTTGGCAAAACTTATAAAAATATTTGAGAACGAGTCATTAACGCAGGTTCATGGTTTTGATTGGTTTAAAGGTACTGGTTCTCCAAGTGAAAATGACTCTAAATTAGTACCAGAAGGATCATATCAATATGCTTATAATGATTTAATTGAGTTAATAAACATTCAAAAAATGGATCATATCGTTAGAATTCATAATATTGATCTAACAACTGATTTACTATCAAATTTTTTTGATAAATTTAAACATTTGCAATTTAAATTAGTTTTTATGGATGCTGGTAGATATGATGTTATGAAAAAATGTATACCTGAATTTTGGAAAAGAATAACACCAGGTGGTATAATGATATTTGATCAATATAATCACGAGTTAGGACCAGGTGAAACTTTATCAATAAGAGAAATGCTACCAAATGTGAAAGTTAAAACACTTCCAAACTCTTGGATGCCAAATGCTTACGTAATAAAAGAGTAGTGTTAAGTTATTTGATAAGTAAGAATCAGTGAATATGGATATCGTCTATATTGGATCTTCTGCATTAGGTTTACAAAAATTATATGAACAGGCTAAATTTAATATAATTGATACCATTTGTCTTAAATCAAGAGTTAATAGCGATTTAAAAAAAACAGCCCATAAATTAGGACATAAAATTAAAACATTTAGATGGATAAAAGATTTCAAAAAATTGATTTACGCTTATGATAATTCTATTCCTTTTTTTGTATATCAATTAGATATGTTGGTCCCTGGCACTTTAACTAAAAAGTATAATTTTTTTAATTTACATCGGGGAAACCTAAAAACTAATAGAGGTCCAAATCCAGATATATGGCCTATATTATTGGGACATAAAACAACTCAAATGTCCTTACATAAAATTAACCATCGCATTGATTTGGGAACTTTAATTGATACTTATGATGTAAATATTAATCAAAAAGATGATACAGAAACAATTAAAGATAAATTAGAAAAAGTTATACCCACTCTAATTAATTCTATGTACTTTTATATAATTGGTAAAAAAAAAGGCAAAAAAATAAATAGAGGAATATATAGACCTTGGATAACTGAAGATGATTTTACAATTAATCTTGAAAAAGATTCTTTAATCACTATTGAACGAAAAATAAAATCTCAAAAAAAGTATAATGGAGCTATAGTATTTATAAATAAAAAAAAAAAATATGTAACTAAAGTTTTAACAGATTTGCGGCAAAAAAATAAAAAAACCCTTAAATTAAAATTAAATAATAAAAAAATTTATTTTATTGAAAATACTAAACCAAAATATTTACCCCCACGTAAGTTTCCACTTTCAAAAAGAATATAACTAATGCTTTTTAAAAAAATAAAAAAAATTAAAAATAATAAATATGATCTTTTGTTAAATGAATTGAAGCGTTCAGGAAAAGACGTGATTCTTTATGGATCAGGAGTATATGCTTATGTCGTTTATAAATATATAAATGCTAAAGGAATAAAAGTTTCAAAAATAGTTGTTGATAAAAAATATAAAAATAAAAAAAGTTTTTTAGGAAAAAAAATTTATACGCTTGAAAGTATTTTAAAAAATATTAACAAATACAAAATTATTATAGGTTTTCCTAATTATCCGAAAGTAATAAAAAAATTTAAAAATTTAAATCTAGAAAATTTTATTATAATCGATGTTCCTGACTTTTTGAATATTCCAAAAAAATTTATGGATTATTCTTTCATAAAAAAAAACAGAGTAAAATTAGAAAAAGCATATAATTTATTAGATGATAAACTTTCAAAAAGAACTTTTATAAATTCAATAAACACAAAATTAACAGGAGATGTTAAATATTTATTTCCACAAGTAAGATTTGATCATCTATATTTTACTAAAGAAAATTTTCCTAGAAAGAAGCAGGAAGTTTTGTTAGATGTTGGTGGATATAATGGTGACTCAATTAAAGATCTCCATAATATTACATCTGGTAATTATAATCACATAATTTCATTAGAACCATTCCCAAAAATGTTTAAAGATTTAAAAAGCACTATTAAGGATCTCAAAATTAAAAATAGATGCAGCCCTATTCAAATTGGAGCTTGGAGTAAAAAAACTGAATTATCTTTTACAAAAACTATAAATAACATAGATAGTAAAATTGAAAAAAAAGGTAATTTTAAAATTAATGTAGATAGAATTGACTCTATTCTTTCTAAAATAAATCACTCCGTAACATTTATTAAGCTTGATATAAATGGAGCTGAATTTAATGCTTTAAAGGGAGCATCAGAAACTATAAAAAAAAACAAACCATTTATTGCTGTAAAAATGCATGTGAAGGAGGATTTTTATCGTATTCCAATTCTGTTAAAAAAAATCTCTCCAACAATAAAATTAAAACTTAGGCAAAGAAATTTTATGTCAATGATGTTAGTATTATATGGTTATTTTTAAAAAAAAATTTATTAATGTTTTATTGGAAAAAATTAGGCAATATATTTAATCCGACAACATCTAAAACCAAAAGTTGGATGGAAGAGTATTCTCAACTACCAGTTCCATATATATATAGTGATAAATTGATAAGAGTTTATTTTGCCACTAGACCAAAAAAAGATATAAAAAACAATTATGTTTCTAGATCAGGCTATGTTGATTTGAACAGAAATAATTTAAAAGAAGTAATTAATATTGGATCAAAACCATTATTTGAATTAGGGCTACCGGGTTCATTTGATGAATTTGGATCTATGACAAGTTGTTTTTTAGATGTTGGTGATAAAATATATGGTTATTATACAGGTTGGTCGAGATTAGAAACGGTTCCATATACGATGGCAATAGGTCTTGCTATTAGTTCTGATAAAGGAGAAACATTTCAAAAAATTAGTGATGGGCCGATATTAGGTCAGACAACAAAAGAACCTTTTTTGTTATCAGGTCCTAAAATTATTATCGAAAATGGTTTATGGCATATGTGGTATTTAGTAGGAACAAAATGGTTAAAAAATAAAGATAAATTTGAGCCTGTATATAAATTTGCTCATGCAACGTCTAAAGATGGAATTAACTGGAATAGGAATGGAAGACAAATTTTAGAATCAAAATATGAAAATGAATGTCAGGTTTCTTTTTCAGTTTTTAAATTTAAAGATAAATGGAATGCAATTTTTGCATATAGACAGCCTACAAATTATAGAGGAAATTCAAATGGATCTTATAGATTAGGCTATGCGTGGTCAAATGATCTTCAAAAATGGAATAGAGATGATGATAAGGTTGGAATTAATGTATCTCAAAATGGCTGGGATTCAGAAATGATAGCATATCCACATATAATGGAAATTGACGAAAAAATTTATCTTTTTTATTGTGGAAATGAATTTGGTAAATTTGGTTTTGGTATAGCTGAATTAATTAATTTTCAATAATTTTAAAATTAATTAAATATTTTTAAGTTTTGATAATAATTTCTGTTTATTTTAAAATTTCTATTTTTTTCTAATGGTTTTTTAAATAGAAAAATATTTTTTGGCACCATATATAATGGTAAATTATATTTTAAATTTTTTTTAACATCATCATCACTGAGCTTAGAACCAGAATAAATAAAAGCACTTAATTCCTCAAAACCTTTAAAATAAGATTTAATTACAACATTTTCTTTAACATTTTTTATTTTATTTATTTCTTTTTCAATTTCTTCTAATTCAATTCGATAACCCATAAATTTGACTTGATTGTCTATTCTGCCAGAAAAATATAGCTTTTTGTTTTTTAATTTTACTAAGTCACCAGTTTTATAACCATTGATTGTGTTTTTATTAAATATAAATTTTTTTTTAGTTTCTAAACTATTTTTATAATACCCATTTCCAACTCCTTTGCCGAAAAGTAAAAGTTCTCCTTTGTCATTATTGTTGTTTAATATCTTAAAGTTAAAATTATTTGTAATTTTTCCCAACGGTACAAATTTTTCTTTATCATTAAATATATCTTTTTTTGTAATAAAATGATAACTACAGATACAAGTACATTCAGAAGGTCCATAAACATTTATTAATTCTTTATTTTTTAATTTCCACAACTCCTTAAGTTTATTTTTTGAAAATCCTTCCCCTCCAAAAATTAAATATTTAATTTTTGTTAAATGTTTTTTCTTTAATAATTTTAAATTTAAAAAATATATTATAAGAGATGGTACTGAAAACCATACATCGCAATTTAATTTATAAATTTTACTTGGAGCATTAATTAAATCTTTAATTGTGTCAGTTTTAATTGGACTTAAAATTGATCCTGTAAAAATTGAAATATAGAAATCGAATACCGAGTTATCAAAATATAATGGATTTATTTGAGTAAAATTTTTTTGTTTTTTTTTATCTATTTTTAATAATTTGCGCCAAACTTCAATAAAACTTAAAATATTCTCTTCACCAACACAACAACCTTTAGGAGTACCCGTTGATCCCGAAGTATAAATTACGTAGACATTCTTTTTTTTAAGATTTGTTCTATTTATTTTTAAATTATTTAATTTGTTTTTTAGAATATTTTTAAACTCATACTTTTCAATTCCTTTAATTTTTCTAAATCTTTTACTAGAATATATTAAAACACTTTTTTTATCTTTTAATAATTTGTTTAATTTTGGATTTGGAATTTGGGGATCTATAATTGAATAAGTAAATGGAGATTTTACTGCACCTAAAATTGAGTAAAAAGTTTCAGCAATCTTATTTCCCTCTATAAAAATTATTTTTTTTTTTTTAAATTTGTTCAAAAAAAAATTTCTGAATTTTTCTGAATTTATATCTAATTGTTTATATGTAATTTTTTTTTTATTTAATTGAATTGCTATTTTAAGTAAATTGTTTTTACATATTGATGAAAACAAACTTGAAAGCTTATTGCTGTACATTTTTTTATTGACCACCGTCTAAAAAAAGTGTTTTGCCATTAAAATAGTCGTTTTCAATAATAAAAAAAATTGCTTTAATCAACTCATCAGCTTTGCCAAGCCTTTGAATTGGATTTTTATCAATTATTTTTTTTATTTGATTTACTGGGGTTTTATTTTTTGTTGATTTTAAATCAATATAACCAGGCGCTATACAACAAAATCTTATATCAGTATTTGAAAATTCATTAGCCCAAACCTTAGTTAAAGTTTCAATTCCTTTTTTGCTAGCTGAGTATGCAGCCTGACCTATAATTCCTTTAGAATTTGTTGAAGAAAAATTTATAATTAAACCGCTTAACTTTTTTAAATATAAATTTTTTGCAAATAATACACTCGAAAAATACGGAACTATTAAATTTTCATTAAATATTTTTCTTAATTTTTTTTCGTTATGAATTTTATTTTTTAAAAAGTTAAAAGAAAGTTCGCTATGGATATATCCACTGCAATTAACTAATATTTTGATATTTGGATATTTCTGGAAAATTTTATTAAATAGTTTACTTATTTGATTTAAACTTTTTAATTGAGCACTAAAATAGTTTTTCTTATTTATTTTTTTAAAATCTATGCATACTGGGTCTAATTTTTTTTTTAATAACTTTTTTTGTAAAGCAGAACCAATTGATCCTTCTGAACCAATTATTAAAATTTCATTTTTTTTTATTTTCATACTTTTTAATCAATTTTAAGCAAGAATTAACGTGCTGAATGCTCATAATTTCTTTTGTAGATAATTTTATTTTAAAACTTTTTTCAAAGTTTATAACAAATTTCATATGTGTTAATGAATCCCATTCATCAAAACTTGAAAATTTTTTATCATTCTTGATATTACCAAAACTTAATATTTTTTTAATTTTATTCGCTTTATCTTTCATTTCTTAAATAATTTAAATAATCAATACTTTTAATTTCTAATTTTTTTGATTTTGACTCAATAATTGTATTGTTACTCAAAATCTTACCTGATATTAGTGTTCGAGCACCTATAAAATTATTATTTCCAATTTTACAATTATTACTGATAGTAGAATTTGAACCAAAAAAGTTACAATTCCCAATTGAAGTATCTCCAGATATAACTGAACCAGAGGAAATCCAATTAAAATTATTTAATTTAACATTATGAGATATCACAGAGTTACTCCAGATAACATTACCATTACCTAGAGAGCATTCAGGGTTAATAGATACTTTTTCAAGCAAAAAGTTATTTTCACCAATTTTTGTTCCAGTAGGAATGTATACACTTTCATCAATATAATTTGTAAATTTATAACCCTTTGATCTGATAAATTTATAGATTTTGCTTCTAACAGAATTCATACCTAAATATCCTACTGCTATAATGAATTTATAATTTTTAGGAGAGAATTTTTTTTTTATATTCTCAGCAATTATTAATGGTCTACCATTAAAATTTTTTGATTTAACAAACTTTTTGAAAGATACATAAGCAATTATTTGATATTTTTTTTCTAAATATTTGCTTAATATTTTTGAAATATTACCATTACCAAATACAATTAATTCTTCCATTTTTGTTAACACTCACATAATCTAGTTTTTTAATTTAATAATTTAACAATTTAATGATTTTTAAATGATTGTCTCTGCTATGCAACCTTATTTTTACCCATACATGAATTACTTTAAACTAATTGAGAAGAGTAATTTTTTTGTAATTTTGGATGACGTGCAATTTCCTCGAAGAGGTTGGGTGCATAGGAATAAGTTGAGGAACAAACATGATAGAAGCTTATCTGATTGGATAACTTTACCTTTAATAAAAAAAAGTCAAAATACCCCAATCAAAGAATTAAAATTTGATAAAAATAAAATCAAAAGTTTTATAAATAAATCGCAAAAATTTGAATTTTTTGAAAAAAAAATAGACCTTTATCCTCAAATAAAAAAAAATATATATAATTTTAATTTATGTCCTTTAAATTATTTGGTTAATCATATTAAGATTGCATGTAATATCTTACAAATAAAAACAAAAATAAAACTATCAAGTGAACTTAAAATTTCTAAAACACTTGGTTACCAAGAAAGAATGATTAAAATTGTGGAACATTTTAAAGGTGACACATATTTGAATTTACCTGGAGGCAAAAAACTTTACGATAAAAAGCTATTTAAAGAAAATGGAATTAATTTAATTTTTCTTGACATGCAATATGACGAAAAACCAAGTTTTTTAGATTTTATAAAGTAAGAAATGCGGATAAATTTTATCTTTAAAAAAAAAAATTATTCAAGATTTATTAAAAAAACTGCAGATAGATTAATTTCTATTTCTACCAAAAAAACAAATAATTTTTTTTTTAATGAGGATCTAGAAAACTCTTCAATAGAAGAAATTAACAACTGCGATATTATTTGGGCCCGTCAAGATATTAATAAAAAGATAATAGACCAAATTAATGTGCCAGTAATTATTCAACATGAAAGGTTATTTTTATCAAATTATATTAACCCATATTCATTTCATTTTGATTATGATTTAAGACATTTATTTGGAAGATCTAATATTTTTTTTTTAACTGATAAAATTTACGAAAATAAAAAAAAAAATATTTTTTCTTTTACTGAGTTGGAAAAGCCTAGATTTGAGAGTTTTCAAGAGAAAATAGAAAAGGACATTGATATACTTTTTTTATCAGGAAGCAGACACATTAAAGAAGACACTATGATACAAAAATTTGCCAAAATAAATATAAATAATTTTGATAATATAATGGATAAGATTCATTATTATTATAAAATTGAAAAAAATTTATTAAAAAAAATTTTTGGTAAAATTTTTTATCGAAGTAAAAATAGCTTTAGCTATTTTTATAATGAAAGTTTTCAAGCAATTAAATTCTTACGAAAACAGAAAATATTAAAAGAACTTTTAGAACTTAGCAAAAATTATAAAGTTGAATATTATGGCAATAATGAAAATGATTTATGGAAAGTTCCATGCAAAAATTACTTAGAAGAAAATCTACTTAATAATGTATTTGCTAGATCAAAAATTGTTATTTGCCCAACTCCTATGCATAATAGTATAATTAATGAAAGATTTGATCTTGCAACACAAAATTTTACTATTCCATTAGTAGAAAAATATCCTCAATACCAGAAAATTAATCTACCATCTGAATTTTATTTTAATTATCATGATGGAAATCTAAATTTTAAAATAATAAATATTTTAAATAATTATAATGAAAATTATTCTAAATTTTTCAATTTCACCAAAAATATATCGTATGAAGATTTTTCTTTGAAAAAATTTATGTCAAATATAATTGAATTATCTAAAAAAAAGAATTTGTAATATTACAAATTTTTAAAATTTCTTTTTTTTTCATATATTCACTCAAAGGGAGGCATAAAATTTTTCTACTAATACTTCTAGAATTTTTGCATGATAAATTTTTCTTAACATGTTTTAGTTCATCAAGGCTTGGATAAAAGTATCTTCTTGGATAAATTTTATTTTTTTCTAATTTTCTTTTTATTTTAAGTAGGAGTTTTTCATTTTTCAAAATTATCGGCATATAATTATAATTTTGACTTAATAAATTTATTGTTGGTTTTAAAATATTTAAATTTAAATTTTTAAAATAAATTTCACTTAGCTTTTTTTTCTTTAATTTAATTTCATTTACTCTTTTTAAGAGAGATATTCCCCAGCTAGCAGAAAGCTCATTCATTTTAGCATTAATTCCTCTTGAGGGAAAAACATTTTTTTTATTTAAATAATCATATCCAATGTGAATCAATTTATGAGCAGCAAGATAGTCCTTTTTATTTTTAAATACTATTGCTCCACCCTCACAAGTATTAAAGAATTTTGTTGCTTGAAAACTAATAATACTTGCATCTCCATAATTTAAAATTGATTTTTTTTTATATTTTATATCGAAGCAGTGTGAAGCATCGAATAAAAGTTTCACACTTTTTTTTTTACAAATTGATGATAATTTTTCAATATTTTCAGGAATTCCAAAAGGATGAACTACAAGTAAACCGCCATTTTTTTTTAATTTTAATTTTTTTATATCAATAGTCAGCTTATCTTTTTCTAAATCACAGAATTCAAACGGTATTTTTTGCCATTCAACAGCATTTACTGTCGATACATAAGAAAAAGGAGTTATGGTTACTTTGCGAATAATATTAAGTGTCTCTAAAGCAATTTGAATTGCCATTGTACCGTTTGATACAAGCAATAAATTCTTAACACCTAAAAATTTTTTTAATTTTTTTTCTAATAAGTTAACCTGAGGGCCATTAGTGGTTAGTTTATGTGTTCTATATATTTTCTTAATTTCATGCTTAAAATCAGATGGTTTTGGTAAAGAGGGTTTGGCGACAAATAAAGGCATTTACTAATATATCAGTTTTTTATTTCTTTCATAATTTTAATTAAAAATTGATTATTTGTTAAAATTTGTTGATTAAACATTGATTTAATTTTGTATTTTTTATAATTTTTAAAAATATACCCAAACATTAATTCAAATTGATCGTAGTATTTAAATAAAATTTCTTTTTTTTTCTTATTTTTTCGAATAAGAATTTTAATTCTTTCATCCTTAGTTTTAGTATATATCTTTTTGTAAAAAATTATTGAATCTTTTAATTTAATTTTTAAAAAATTTTTATAAGCTAATCCTGTTCCCCAAGTAAAAACTCTTTTTTGATCTAAATAATCATATTCAATAGTACCATTTATAGGAATATTTTTTTTAAATTTTGTATTTGTATTTAAATTTTTAATATTTTTAATCTGATTTTCCAACAAGAAAGTTTCTAAAGAAATTGGATAAACTGCAGAGTCTAAAAAAAATCCTCCTTCTTTTGATTTATATCTAAAATTATTATTCTTCAAAAAGGGAAAATGAAATGATGAATGAATATATTTTATTTCTTTACCTTTTAATAAATTATTTAATTTTATAAAACTCTTATTAAAGATGTAAGAAAACGTTTCGAAAATAAATAAGTTTTTTTCTCTTATCTTTTTTAAAATAAATTTTGCCTTTTTTAAATTGGTAATAATAGGTTTTTCACAAATAATATTAAAATTATTTTTAATACATAAATTTAAATACTTTTCGTGTGTAGATGGAATACTGCTTATATAAACAAAATCAAATTTATTTTTAAAAAAAATTTTACTCTTATTTGTTGTATCAAATGTAAGAAATCTATTTTTATTTTTTCTTAAAATATATAAAATTTTTACGTTTTTAATTTTTTTTAATGCAGGTAAAATTTTTTTCTGGAAATGATTTCCTGGTCCAATAATGCCAATTTTGATTTTCTTCATAACTTGTATTTTGAATAATTATATAAGAGTTAAAATAGATCTTAAATGTGGACTTACCCAATCTTTTTTTTTTATAAACTCTCTTATTTGCCATAAAGTCATCCATTTAAAATTATTATTTGGTATTTTATTGCTTTTAATTTTTGAGTTTACTATCCAATGTAAATTTCTTTTTTTATATAATCTTCCCCCATCTTCTGTAACCCAATATTTTCTTAGTGTTTTATATTTTTTATCAAAATAATTTTTTTTTATAAAATTCTTTTGACCTTTATGAGCTCTCTCTAAATTTGAATAAGTAGCTTGTAATGTAGGTGATAATTGAATTTTACCAAAATTTCCTGGTTCAAATTTTGCTTCAATTAAATAGTGAGGTATACCATTAATTTTTTTTCTAATGAGTCCTATGATGCCTCCTTTATATCCAACTTGCATTATAAAGGGCTGATCCCAATTGCTCACTTCTCTGCCTGATTGTGTGGTTCTAACTCCAATTACTTTAAAAAATTTTTTTGATTTATGTTGAATAATTCCTTTTTTTTTATCGAATATCCAATCATTTAGTAGATCTAATCTTTGAAATTTTATTTTGGCAGGATGATTTTTTTTAATTTGTTTAAACCAAGTGGTAAGAAGTTTTTGATCGTTTATAGACTCCCAGTTGTATAGTTTTTCAATACTATGTTCATATTCTACAACTAATTTTTTTTTGTATAGCTTTTGTGCTTTTAAAAAAATAATGTATTCTTTAAATATATCATCGAAATTGTTTATCATTGGTTATTAATTTTTTTTATTATCAGTCTTGATGAAATTGATATATTAAATTTATAAATAAATTAAGAATATTTTACAGCAATTATTACAAAATGTTAAATTCAATAGTAAAATTTTTTGGGTTATTAAATATTAAGTATAAGATTTTTTATATGATTTTGTTTATTTCATTTGGAATAAACATATTGATTGATCTAATTTCTATTGCAGCAATTTTTCCCATAATTTTTTTTATATTTGATGAGAATGCAGTTTTAGAATCTGAATACTATCTAAAATTTAATGAACTTATAACCAGTTATGGATTAAATTTTCAATATGATAATTCATCTACCATTTTAACTAATTTTTTAATTATCTTGATAATAGTTTTTATATTGAGGACTTTAATGGGTATATTAATTAATTATTTTGCAGTAATCCTAGATATCAAGACCAAAATATTTATTAAAGATTTACTTTTTAAAAATTATTTTTCTCAAAATAATAACTTCAAATTTTTTAAAAATTTAGCCACTTTAAACAGAACATTCTCTCCAGATATTGAACATACATCAAACTTTTTTACAGGCTTTTTCTTAATTTTATTTGACATAATCTTCTCATTAGCATTGGTTTTTTCCTTATATTTTATCTACGGTAAACTGATAATATATTTTTTTTTATTTCTAATTTTCATTGGATATTTGTATTTAAAATTGATCAATAAAAAATTAACTAGAGATGGGGTTAAAAGACAAAAAACAACTGCTGAAAATTATAAAATTATACAACAGTTATATAACACAACTAAAGAGATAATATTTTATGGAAAAGAAAAATATTTTAGAAATTATTATATAAGTCAATCAAATAGAATGTATGACACATATATATTTAAAATAATCTTAAATAAATCTATCAAGTACGCTGTTGAACTTTTGATGTTTTGTTTCTTAAGTTTTATACTAATGTATTTTTTATTTCAAGATAGAGATTTAAATATTATTATTGCTGAAGTATCAGTTTTTTTTATTATTTTAGTTCGTCTTTCACCAGCCTGTCTGAGAATTTTAAGCTCATATCAAGACATGAAGTTTGCAGAGAAGTCTGTTCATAACATTTTTGAATTTTTGGAATATAAGTCAAGTGATAGATTGTTAATTGATGACAGAAAAAACTTAGAAAAAATTTCTAATGTAAAAAAAATTATTATAGAAAATTTATCTTTTAGATTTAATGAAAATAAGGAAATAATTAATGGTTTAAACTGCTCATTTGAAACTATCAAACCAACATTCATTTCTGGTAGGAGTGGAACAGGAAAAACAACAATACTATCGTTAATTTGTGGTTTTTTGAAACCGAGTAAGGGCAAAATTTTATTTGATGAGAAAGAATTAGTTACAATAAATCAATTTGATAAAAATCTAGTTGGTTATGTATCTCAAGAATCATTTTTAATTGATGATACAATAAGTTCAAATATAACTTTTGGTTTAAAGTACGAAAAGATTAATATTGATCGACTTAAATATATTCAAGCTATGTTAGGTATAAATGACAAAAACTTTGGAAAAAATTTCGAAAAGAATAAAATTGGTGAGAATGGATCAAATTTATCTGGTGGCCAAAAACAAAGAATTTCTATAGCGAGACTTATTTACCAAAACCCAAAACTAATTATTTTAGATGAGGCAACAAATTCTTTAGACAGAGATAGCGAACTAGAGGTTTATAAAAAATTATTTAATTGGGGAAAAAATGAAAAAATTTTCATTTGTATAAGCCACAACATTCCAACAAGTTTTGACATAAAAACTATTAAGATAGATTGATCTATGTATAGAGTTTTGGTTTTTTCATATCAGAAAACAGCAAATTATAATTATGCAGATATTAATTTTTACAATAAATTAAAAAAAAAAATTCCATCAGATTTTGCTGCAGCATCCCATAAAATGCAAAAATTTCAATCATTTGAAACTTATCCAAAAATATTTCAAAAAAATGTTAAATTTAAAAAAGCTAAAACAATATGGATTAATAATTTTTTTCAAGCTGCAAAAATTTTTAGCAAGTATGATGTCCTTATACTTTGTGGAATATTCGGTTCAAAAATATATTCAGATTATGCAAAAAAACTAGGTTTAAGAGTTATATTAATAGACAAAACCTTTAATTATGATTTTTTTGTTAATCAAAGTGTAGATTTAACAATCTTAAGAAACAAATATGGATTACAAAGATTCAGAAAAATAAATAAAAATTATAAAGGAAAAATTAAAGTAGCGAGCTCTATAGATGCTGGAGAAATTAATTTTCCATTTTATAAAAAGCAAAAAAATAAAAATGCATTAGTTGTATTGTCGGGACCACAGCATCAAGATATTTGGTATGACAAAAAAATAAAAAGAATTGAAAACATATTAATCAAAAACAATTTTAAAATATATTATAAGACACATCCAAGAAGTAAATTTAAGTCAAAAAAATTTTTTAACAATTCAGTAAAATCAAATAATTTAAATTCAGTTTTAAAAAAAATAAATATTGTAATTTCAATTCATAGTAACTTTTACCAAGAATTAAATTATTTTGATTACCCAGTAATATTTATAGATAGATTGCTTTTTTTGTCCCCAGATTACATTAGAAATAAGTTAAAAATAAATAATTTTTCTTCTAAAATAAATATTTATAATTTTTTGAAAGATAAAAAAATAGTAAAAAAAATTTACAACTTTAAGCCTAAAGAAAATTGTGAAAGAATAGATATGTTTTCATCTAAAATAGATGATAAAATTAAATTTTATGGATGTGATATTTCGGTTGATTATCTTGATAAATTCTTAAGAGAAAAAGAATATCTCAATGTCAAAATCAAAAAAATTAAATTAGAAAAATATAAAAAAGAACTTTTAAATGAAGTTGGAGCGAAAGGTGTTCAATTAATAGTAAAAGAAGTGGTAAATAGTTTAAATAATTGGAAAAAAAATCAAAAAAAAGTTATAACAAATACAAAAAAAAAATGGTTACTATTGCAATTATTTATTGAAAAAATCTTAAATAAATTAAACATATATCGATGAAAAATTTTTTTTCCAATATTTCTGGTCCTGTATTTTCTATTATCACTCCTTTTTTAGAAAATGGTAATATTGATTATCAAACCTTATTAAAAAATTTAAAGTATTACTATCGTTGTAATGTAAGAATATTTTATTTGATGTTGTATAATAGTCGATTAGGATTAATGAGTGATAAAGAAATACATCAATTAAATTTTAAAATTGCAAATTATCTAAAAAAAAATTTTGCTGACACTTTGTTTATAGGCGCAGAGCGATTTGAGGGATCAAGTAAAGAAACAATTGTAAGAATAAATAATCTGGCAAAATCTGGTGTTGATATTTTTAGTGTTATATTGGGCGAAAAATATTATAATGATAAGCAAGTATTAAGTCATTTTAAGTATTTAAATGATCATTCGAAATTACCATTGCTATTGCACCTACAAATGATGATGAATGGCCATGGCACTAAACCTCCAGTGGTAGACTATAATTTAGCTCTTACAGATAAAATATGTTCATTGAATAATTTTGTATCAATAAAAGAAGATGCTAAAAAATATAATTTTACAATCAAGCTAATAAAAAAGATAAAAAATAAAGTAAAAATAATACGTGCAGGAGGAGGAATGTCTGCATGGTCTAAATTTAGCAAGTTAGGTTGTCATTCTTGGCTCGTGGGAATTGAATTAATTGATCCAAGATTGGCTTTCGATTTTTTAAAAAAATTAGAACAAAAAGATAAAAAATTTTTAAAAATTTTGAAAGAAAAAATTGAAAAACCCTTTTTTGAAAAAGCTAATATTTATGGATGGCATACTTTTATAAAATCTTGTCTTGAGATATGTGGCTTTATGAAAAGACATGAAAGATTACCTTTGACAAAACTAAACTCAAAACATCATAGAGAAATAAATCAATTTATAAATCAATTAAGAAAAAATTCTAAGAAATACTTAAAAAAGGATTATTTTAAGAAAATAAAGATATGAAAAATTTAGGTATTATAATTGCAAGAAAAAATTCAAAAAGATTAAAAAATAAAAATATTCTAAAGATTTCAAAAAAGAAATTAATAGAATTCACGATTATAGCAGCAATTAAATCAAAAAAATTTCAACAAATTGTTGTAAGCTCTGATGATAAAAGAATATTAAATTTAAAGAAAAAATATAAATCAATTATTTTTTTAAATAGACCAAAGTCTTTAGCAGAAGATAAAGTTAAAGCAATTGAAGTTGTTCAGGACATTATTAAATCAAAAATTTTTGACAATTTTGAAAAAGTTGCTTTAATGCTACCATCATGCCCATTTAGAAATTTTAAAGATATTCAAAATGCATTTGATATGTTTAAAAAAACAGATACTGTAATAAGTGTTTGTGAATATAATTTTCCACCAGAGCTAGCTTTTGTAGAAACTAAAAATAAATATGGGAGATATTTTATAAAAAAATCTCCATATTTGGCTGGAAACACTAGTAGCCAAAATTTTAAAAATGTTGTTCGTCCTAATGGTGGTATATATATATCCAATATAAAAAAACTTAAAAAAGTTAAATCTTTTTTTAAAGGAAAAATTAAGCTGTATAAAATGCCAATACTAAGATCAATTGATATAGATAATAGAATTGACTATGAACTCGCTAAATTAATTTATAATAAAAAAATAGCCTCATGACTCCAAAATTTAAAAGATGCTACATAATTGCTGAAATTGGAGTTAATCATAATGGATCAATGTCTCTTGCAAAAAAATTAATTGATAGAGCGAAATCTTCTGGTGCTGATGCGGTAAAATTTCAAACCTTTAAAGCTGAAAGATTGACAAAAAAAAATACTCCTAAAGTAGCTTATCAAAAAAGATCTGGAAGCAAAAAAGAAACTCATTTTGAGATGTTAAAAAAATTAGAGCTTAAAGAAAAAGATCACATATTACTTAAAAATTACTGTCATAAAAAAAAAATTGATTTTATATCTACGGCATATGATGTTGATAGCGCAATGTTTTTAAATAAGCTTGGAGTCAAAATATTTAAAACTGCTTCAGCAGATATTGTTGATCATCAAATGCATAAATTTTTATCCAAAACAGGCAAACATGTAATTATTTCTACTGGGATGGCGACAATAGATGAAATAAATCAAGTCATAAAAATATATAAAAATAAAAAAAACTTTTCATTATTGCATTGTACTTCTAATTATCCCTGCTCTGATAAGTCAATAAATGTTAAGAATTTATTAACATTAAAAAGAAAATATAAATGTATCGTTGGATATTCTGATCATAGTGTAGGGAATTTAGCCTCTATAACTTCAATCGCATATGGGGCAAAAATAATAGAAAAACATTTTACATTAAGTAAAAAGATGAAAGGTCCAGATCACTTTGCATCCATAACATCTAGGGATTTAAAAAATTTAGTTGATGATATTAGACGAACTGAAAAAATTTTAGGATCAAAAATAAGAAAAGTTCAAAAAGAAGAGATGTCTATGAGAAATGTTTCTAGAAAAAGTTTGATTTATAAAACAAATTTGAATTCAGGTCATATAGTTCGTGATAAAGATATAACCAGTATAAGACCTGGCACAGGTATGTTAGGTAATAAGATTGATATAATTATTGGAAAAAAAATAAAAAAAAAAGTTATCAAGGGAAGTTTTGTAAAGGTTTCTGATTTTGAAAAAAAATAAAACTTTAATTGTTTTAGGCTCAGGAGGACACGCGAGATCCTTTGTAGAATTACTAAATACTATCTATCCTTTAGATAAAAAGATAATTTTAGATAAAAAATTTAATGAAAATAAAAAAGAAAAAATTCTTGGAAATTTAATTTATGGAAATTTTAAAAAAATTAAATTATTCAAAAATAAAATAATTTTTTTAGCTATTGGTGATAATTTAAAAAGAGAGATTTATTTTAAAGAATATAAAAAATATTTAATAAATTTAATTAGCCATAAATCTAAAATTTCAAAAACTTTAAAAATTGGTATTGCTAATTTAATAAATAATGATGTTTTTATTGGAACCAATGTAAAAATTGGAAACAATAATATTATTAATAATAAATGTATTATTGAGCATGAAACTGTAATCCACAATCATACCCATATATCTCCAGGATGTATTATTGGTGGTAGAGTTAAAATTGGAAATAGAGTTTTTCTAGGTTTGGGAACAAAAGTTTTAGACAAAATAGTAATAGCAGATGATTGTATAGTGGGTGCCGGATCAGTTGTAACTCAAAATCTTGAATCTCCTGGTGTATACGTCGGGACGCCTGCAAAAAAAACTAGTTTTGAAAATAATTTTATTAAAAATAAATTTGTTTTAGCAACTTATGGAGAAATGGGTATTGATCTGATTAAAAAATTCTTTGAATTGAATATTAATCTAAAAAATTTAAATGTAATAACACATCCTAAACTTGAAAATAATAAAAATTTTATAGATTTTCTCATTAGAACAAAAATAAATTTTTTTTATGATAATGAAATCAACTTGATAAAAGAAATTAAAAAATTTAAACCCGATATTCTATTAAGCTTTCATTATAGAAAAAAAATACAAAATAATATTATTAATATTCCTAAATATGGTTCAATTAATGTCCATCCATCGTTACTCCCTAAGTATGCAGGCTGCTTTTCTAGTGTATGGGCTGTGTTTAAAGGTGAAAAGAAGACAGGTATAACTTTTCATTACATGAAGCAGAAGTTTGACGCAGGAAATGTTGTATTACAAGATACTATAAATATTAAAAAAGAAGACACAGCATTTTCTCTTTTTTATAAGTTGGTTAATTTGTCTTTAAAAAATCTATTCTCAGCCCTTAATCTTGTAATTTATGATAAATATAAAGGTAAGCCACAAGATATGTCTAAAAGGAGTTATTATACCAGAAAACTTCCAAACAATGGTATATTAAATAAAAATTGGAATAAAAATAAAAAAAATCAATTTTTAAAATCTATGCATTTTCCTCCAATTTTTGATTACCACAAAATAAACAAAAAAAGTTAACAAAATATAGAATGAGTTTAATTTATATATCAACGGGTGGTTATTTTGATCAAAACGGAATTAAAAGTTTTGACTATCTAAAAAATAACAAAATTAAATTAGTTGAGCTCTCTGGTGGAAAATATTTTAAAAATTTTAAAAAATATTTACCAAAATTAAAAGATAATTGTCAAATTCATAACTATTTTCCTCCTTCAAAAAATTCATTTGTTCTTAACCTAGCTTCAAAGGATCCAATTATAAGCAAAAAAAGTTTTAATTTAGTAAAAAATAACATTCTATATTCAAAAAAAATAAATTCTAAGTATTACAGTTTTCATGCGGGATTTAGAGTTGATCCCAAACCAAAAGAACTTGGTAAAAAATTTAAAATAAAAAAGATACTAAGTAAAACAGAAGCAGAAGAAATTTTTTTAAAAAGATTAATAAAATTAAACAAGTTAGCCAAAAAAAATAATATAAAATTATTAATTGAAAACAATGTAATTAATAAAAAAAATTTAAAATCATTTCAAACAAATCCTTTATTATTAACAACTCCAAATGAAATTTTGAATTTTTTTAAAAAATTACAGTATTATAAGTTGGATATTGGTTTATTGCTTGATGTTGCTCATTTAAAAGTATCATCAAAAACAATGGGTTTTAATTTACAGAAAGCACATAAGGATCTTAATAAAATTATAACAGCATATCATTTAAGTGACAACGATGGTTTGACAGATTCTAACAAAAAATTCTCTATTAACTCTTGGTTTTGGAAAAATTTAAAAAAAAAAGTAAAATTTTTTACAATTGAGGTCTATAAAACTGATTATGTGGGCTATTTGAATTTAATAAAAATTTTAAAATCAAAGTTATAATATTATGAATAGATTAAAAAATTTTAAAATTAATATATCCTCATCTATTTCTAAAGCATTAAATGCCATCAATAAAAATATGTCTGGTGCATGTTTTGTCGTAGATGATAAAAATATTCTTAGAGGAGTAGTTACAGATGGAGATATAAGAAGAGCTATTTTAAAAAAAAAACCTCTTTCAACAAAAGTTTCTAAAATAATTAAAAAAGATTTTTTTTATCTAAACTATAAATCTACTCCAAAAATCATTAACAAATCTCTAAATAAAAATATAAAAATAATCCCATTAGTTAATAAAGCTAATGAATTAAAGGATTTTGTAACGAGTAAAAATCAGATATCACTTGCAAAACCAAATCTGAGTGGAAATGAATTAAAATATTTAACTGATTGCATAAATACGGGATGGATATCGTCAATTGGAAAATATGTAAATTTGTTTGAAAAAAAATTCTCAAATTTTACAAAAATAAAACATTGCTTGCCAGTTTCTAATGGAACAACGGCTTTACACCTTGCTTTAAAAACTTTGGATATTGGAGAGGATGATGAAGTAATAGTTCCTAATTTAACATTTGCCTCACCAGTTAACTCGGTCATACATTGTGGAGCTAAACCGGTATTTGTTGATGTAAAAGCAAATACTTATTGTATTGATGAAAACGAAATAAAAAAAAAAATCACAAAAAAAACTAAAGCAATAATTGTTGTTCATCTATATGGCCATCCAGCAAATATGAAAAAGATAAAATCTATTACAAAAAATAAAAATATTTTTATTATTGAAGATTGTGCAGAGGCTTTAGGTTCGTATATAGGAAAAAAGCATGTAGGTTTATTTGGAGATATTGCTACTTTTAGTTTCTTTGGAAATAAGATGATTACCACAGGAGAAGGTGGAATGATGGGCTTTAAGAGTACACAACACAAGCTTAAAGCAGAAATCTTAAGAGATCATGGGATGTCAAAAAAAGTAAAATATTGGCACAATCATATAGGATTTAATTTTAGATTAACTAATCTTCAAAGCAGTATTGGGTGTGCACAGCTAGAAAGAATTCAATGGTTTATAAGAAATAAATTAAATTTAGCAAAAAATTATAGATTAAAATTATCAAAATTTGATTTTATTATTTTACCAGGTGTATATGGAAATGTTCAAAATTCTTACTGGCTCTATACCATCAGATTAAGTAAAGATTCTTTAAAATATAAGGACATATTAATTCAAAAAATGCAAAGTAGTGGCATTGAAGCAAGACCAATCTTTTATCCAATGAATATGATGAATCCCTATCAAAAATATATAAAAAAGAACGAAAAATTTCCAGTCTCAGAACTCTTGTTTAATTCGTCTATTTCCCTGCCTAGTGCTTACGATGTAAAATTAAAAGACATAACCATTGTAAGCAATTTTTTAAAAAATTTTAAAAATTTAATAGATAAATAATACTATTTTTACTATATGAAAATCTATTCATTTACTTTTGCTAGGTCTGGATCAAAGGGAATAAAAAACAAAAATTTAAAAACTTTTAATAAAAGACCATTAATTAGTTGGGCGATAAAGGACTCATTAAATTCAAAATTTATTACTAAAACATTTGTCTCAACTGATAGTGCAAAAATTGCTGCTACAGCCAAAAAAGCTGGAGCAATAGTCCCCTTTTTAAGACCAAAAAAATTATCAACATCTACAAGTCCTGAATATTTATCTTGGCATCATGCAATTAAATTTCTTAAAAAACAAAAAGATTTGCCAGATTTATTTATATCTGTACCTTGCACATCTCCTTTGCGAACAAGTAAAGATTTAGATAATATGATAACTTTATTTATTAAAGAAAAAGCAGATTTTGTTGTAGGTATTTGTGATTCTCATAGAAGTCCATATTTTAATTTAATGAAAAAAAATCATAAAAAATTAGTTCTTTTTTCGAATTTAAAAAAAAAAATATTTAGACGTCAAGACACACCCAAAACATTTGATTTAACTACATTTGCATATATTGCAAAACCCGATTATATATTAAATAAGTCAAATTTTTATTCTGGAAAATCAAGGGGATACTATATATCAGACAAATTTAGGTCAATAGACATTGATACTCTTGAAGACCTAGAATATGCCGAGTTTTTAAACAAAAAATATGAAATTAAATAATAAAATTATTTTAATAACGGGAAGTGCTGGAAGTATAGGAACTGCAATTTACAAAAAATTGTCAAAAAAAAATAAAATAATTTCCGTAGACATTAAAAAAGTTAAAAGAAAAAATGTTGATCATTATAGTTGTGACTTGAGTGACCGTTTACAACGTAAAAGTACTTTTTCAAAAATTTTAAATAGATACAAAAAAATTGATAGCTTAATAAATTGTGTAGGTGCTTTATCAAATAATTACTCTTCCAGCAATATCGATAACCAATACCCAAAAATTTGGGATAAGTTTATTGAAATTAATTTAACAAGTATCTTTCATGTAATTATAATGTGCAAAAAAAAATTGATTAAGTCAAACAGTCCATCAATAGTTAACATTGCTTCCATTCATGCATCTACATTTCCTGATTGGGATTTATATAAAAATACACAAGTAAATAACTTAATTTCATATAGCGTATCAAAAGGTGGATTAGTTAATATGTCAAAATGGCTTGCAACTTATTTATCTCCAAAAATTCGAGTAAATACAGTTTCTCCTGGTGGAATTAAAAAAAAGCAGGATAAACAATTCATTAAAAAATATATAAGCAAAACACCGCTTAAACGAATGTGCAAGCCGGAAGATGTTTTAAATTGTGTTGAATTTCTAATTGATGATAAATCTAATTATATAACAGGTCAGAATATTATTTTAGACGGAGGTTACAATCTAAAATAATTATGAAAAATAAAAAAACAGATTGTATTTTAGGTATAAACGTAAGTCATAATGCAAGTGCAAGCTTGATGTATAAAGGTGAAATTTTACTTTGTATTCAAGAAGAGAGGTTAACTAATAAAAAAAACTTCTTTGGTTATCCAAAAAAATCTATTGAATATTGTATAAATTTTTCAAAAAAAAAATCTTTAAAAATTAATAAAGCTGTTTTTACAACACAAAAACTTCCGATTTTTAATCTAAAGTATCCAGTAAGCCATTATTTTACAATTAAGGATTATCATGATTATTTTGGAGAAAAATATTATGGAGGAAAAATTAAAAATCTTTCTGTAAAAAAATATATTGATAAACTTAAAAAAGATAGAAGAAATAATCAAGACCTATATTTACCATTAAATAAAACATCTGAAAAATATGATTTTAATTTTAAAAAAAATAGAGAATTACAATCTAATTTTTTAATTAAACAAACAAAAGGTAAGATCAAAAATATAGAATTTTATGATCATCACAGTTGTCATGTTGCTTATGCTTATTTTTCAGCAAAAAAAAGATTAAAAAATTCTGCTATTATAACTTTAGACAGTGAAGGAGATGGACTTAACCAAACTGTTTGGATTGTGGATAAAAATCAAAAAATTAGAAAAGTATCTGAGAGCTCTCAATGTGATATAGCAAGAGCTTATAAATTAACTACTTTGCTACTTAAAATGAAGCCAGATGAACATGAATACAAAGTTATGGGATTGGCTCCATATGCTAAAAATGAATACTCAATTAATGTTTATAAAAAAGTTTATAAAGATCTTCTTCAAGTTAAAGGTACTAAGATTGTACATAAGCAGAGACCAAAGGATTTATATAAGTATTTAATTGATAGCACTACAGGAGAAAGGTTTGATAATATTGCAGGTGGTGTACAAATATTTGTTGAGGAAATAGTTAAAAAACTTTTTTTAAATATATATAAAAAATACAAAGTCAAAAATTTTTATTTATCTGGTGGTGTTTCTATGAATATTAAAATGAATAAAATGATTAAAGACTTACCTTATGTAAAAAATTTTATTGTTCAACCGTCTGGTGGTGATGAGTCACTTTCTATGGGGGGGTGTTATTTGGAAAGTGGATTTAATTCTAAATCACTTAATAATATTTATTTAGGAAGAGATCTTTTTGATGGTTTTAGTGAAAGTAAATTTTTAGATTATGTTAAAAGAAAAAAAAATTTTAGAATAAAAACTAATTTTTCGGCAAAGAATTTAGCAAATTTATTAGCTACAGGTAACGTTATAGCTGTTGCAAGAGGTAGAGAAGAATTTGGAGCGAGAGCTCTTGGAAATAGAAGTATCATAGCTGATCCATCAAATATTAAAATCGTTCAAAAAATAAATGAACTAATAAAAAATAGAGATTTTTGGATGCCATTTGCTTTATCAATTTTAAAAGAAAAGCATAAGAAATTTTTAAAAAATGTGAAAAATATTAATAGTGAATATATGACAGTTGGTTATGATAGTATTGAAAAATTTCATAACTTGATAGAAGCAGGTACGCACAGATACGACAAATCAGTCCGTCCTCAAATTTTAGAAAAAAAGGCAAATAAAAATTATCACAAAATAATAGACGAGTTTTATAAGAAAAAAAAAATTCCAGCTTTATTAAATACGAGTTTAAATCTCCATGGATATCCAATCGCTTCGACTATTAAAGAAGTTTTGAATACTTTTCAAAATTCAGGATTAAAATTTTTGTACATAAATGATAAATTTTTAATTGAAAAAATAAATGATTAACAAAATATTTAGATGCAAAAAATGTGTAATGATATCCACTAGACCAAGGTTAACTTATGATAAAAAAGGAATTTGTAGTGCATGCCAATGGAGTGAAGAAAAAAAAAAAATTAATTGGAAGGAGAGACAAATAAAACTTAAAAAACTTTTAAACAAACACAAACAAAAAAATAAAAATAATGAATTTGATTGTTTGGTTCCAGTAAGTGGGGGTAAAGATGGTTCATATGTGGCACATCAACTTAAGTATAAGTATAAAATGAGACCATTGTGTGTTACTGTAATTCCTCACCTTCCAACAAAAATTGGAAATGAAAACTTAGAAAATTTTATTAAATGTGGATTTAATCATATATCATTAAATCCAGACTATAAGTTGTTAAAAGAGTTTAATCGAATGGGGTTTGAATTCGCTGGACTTCCATTTTATGGATGGCTAACAGCAGTCCACACCGCCGTAGTAAATGTAGCTTTAAAATTTGACTTAAAATTAGTTTTTTATGGAGAGGACGGAGAACTTGAATACGGCGGACAATCTAGGACAAAAAAAAATCATATATTTAATATTGATTATCAAAAGGAAATTTTAACAGAAAATTATTTTGATAAATTAGTTAAAAAAATGAAATTGAAAAATGAGAACTTAAGTTTTTTTAAATTCGAAAAAAAAGATGCCGCCGCTTTGAAAGATCTAGATTTAACTCATTGGTCATCTTACGAAAACTGGGATTCATATAAGAATTACGTTTTTGCAAAAAAATATTGTGGATTAAAAGAGTCTGATAGCAACAATAGCGGAACTTTTACAAATTTTGCACAAAATGACCAAGCTCTTGTTGCCCTACATACCTACATGATGTTCTTGAAATTCGGTTTTGGTAGATCATCAGCAGATGCTTGTATAGAGATTAGAAGAGGGGCCATGGGAAGAGATCAGGCATTAACTTTAGTAAAACTTTACGATGGTAAATATCCTAGAGAATACGAGAATGAGTATTTACAATATTTTGAATTAAGTAAAAAAAAATTTCATAAGATCTTAGATAAATGGGCAAATAAAGAAATTTTAAAAAAACAAAATGATCAATGGATACTTAAAAAGGAAATTAATTGAAAAAAAAAATCATAATCGTTGATTATGGAGCTGGAAATATTTTATCGTTATACAGAGCCATTAATTTTATAGGTTACAAATCTACCATTTCTTATAAACCAGATGAAATAACTAATGCAGATATTATTTTTTTACCAGGAGTAGGATCTTTTTCAAACGCAATATCATCTTTAAAAAATTTGAAAATTTATGAAGTTATAAAAAAACATATAGATAGTGAAAAAAAAATATTTGGAATTTGCTTGGGTATGCAAATTTTAGCAGAGGTAGGTTATGAAGATAAAAAGTCTTTTGGTTTTGGAGCTATTAAAGGGAAAGTTGAACAGTTAATAACAAAAAAAAATTTTAGAATTCCCCACATTGGATTTAATAGAATTAAGCAAAATAAAAAATTAAAATTACTTAACTCAGATGCATATAATTATCATTATTATTTTAATCATTCTTATGCAATTAAAAATGCAAAAAATGGAAATCATTGTATTACAAACCATAGTGAAAAATTCATATCAATATTTGAATTTAAAAATATTTTTGCTACTCAGTTTCATCCAGAAAAGAGTCAGGAAAATGGATTGGAAATAATTAAAAAATTTATAAAGTCATGAAAATTGCAAAAAGAATTATTTTTAATTTATTATTTTCAAATGGTAATTTTTATTTAAGTAGAAATTTTAATTTACAAAAGGTAGGTGACCTTGAGTGGATAAAAAAAAATTTTCATCTAAATAAATTAATATTTTCAATTGATGAGCTTATGATATTTAATGTTGATAGAACTAGCAAAAATATAATTAATTTAGCTAAAGCTTTAAAGGAAATTTCAAAAAATTCTTTTATTCCTATTTCAGCAGGAGGTGGAATAAAAAATGTTACAGATGCCAGGTTATTATTTAGATCGGGTGCTGATAAAATAATTTTTAATACTTCAATTAAAGAAAATCCAATATTAATTAAAAAAATATCTAAAATTTATGGGAGACAAAGTATAGTTGTGTGCGTTGATGTAAAAGAAAATCAAAAAGGATATCTAGAAGTTTTTTTTAAAGATGGATATTTAAATTCCAAAATAAAGTTAGAAAAATATTTTACATTTTTAGATAAACAACCCATTGGAGAAATATTAATAAATTCAATCGATAGAGATGGAACAGGTTTTGGAATAGATGAAAAAATTATCTCAAACTTGAAAAAAATATCCAAACCTTTAATTGTAAGTGGTGGTCTTGGAAAAAAAGAACATTTTTATAAATGCCTTACAAATAATAAAATAGATGCGGTAGCAACTGCTAATTTGTTAAATTTTTTAGGAACTGCATTGTATGATGTAAGAAATTATTTATATAAAAAAAAACTAAATATAGCAAAATGGAAAAAATAGCTTTATGAATAAAAGATGGTTAATAGAAAATAATTTTATTTGGCACTCTGATCCTTCAAGATTAAAAAAATTCATCCATCAATATGAAATTTTTAAAATGACAAAAAATTTAAATGGTTCAGTAGTTGAATGTGGGGTCTTTAAAGGAAATAGTCTAATAAGATTTCTTACATATAATTCACTTTTTAAAAATAAAAACAAAAATTTTTTTGCCTTTGATACTTTTGCAAAGTTCCCAAATAGTAATTTTCATTCTGATAAAAAATTTATTGATAAATGGTCTTCAATTGCAGGCCAAAGTATTAAAAAAAATGAGTTAAAAAAAATACTACTTAGAAAAAAATTTAAAAATATAAAATTGATAGAAGGAAATATATTTAAGACACTCAAAAAAATATCAACAAAACATATTAAAAAAATATCTTTTCTACATCTGGACTTAGATACTTATGATCCTACATACTATGCTTTAAATATTTTGTTTAAAAAAGTAGAAAAAGGTGGAGTAATATTAATTGACGATTATGGAACAGTAGAAGGAGCGACTGTTGCTACAAATAAATTTATAAAAGAAAATAATTTAAAAATTAATAGAATTGAATTAGATTTTAAACCAATCTATTTAGTAAAAAATTAATTTATGAGAACATTAAAAAAAGATTTTGAATTAAGGAAAAAATGGTACTCCAATCGAAGCTCAACAATCTATCCGTTAGATATAGATAAAGGATCAGATTTTTGTTTATCTTTTATAAATTATTGGAAGCTTAAAAATAAAATTTTTGATTTAAAAATGAATTTAAGATTTTATGATGAAAAAGGAAATTTTGTAAATTTTTATGAAACATATATAGTGAAAAATCACAACGAGTTCTTTTTTAAAAAAATTGTTGGAAATAGATTTAAAGGTATGGTTGAGGTTGAATTTATTTCTTCAAGTAACCTGCGTTATCCATTTCCAGGAGTTACTGGTTTTTATATTTCTCCAAAAAAACTTATTTCAGGAGTGCATGCAGCAGGAAGGATTTTGTCAAACACCGAAAAAAAAAATTTTCAAAATGGAATTGAAGAATCGAATTTCTCTATTAAATTTAAAAAAAATTCAGTAACTCCTTTTTTTTCAACTTTTAATTCCAATGATTTAAAAAAAAAAAATGTTATTCAAATAAAATTGTTCAATAAATTAAATCAAATAATTAAAATTAAAAAAATTGATAATGTTTTATTAGCTCCATTTGAAAATAAAATATTTTATTTTAATGATTTTTTTTCAAAAAGTATTCTTTTAAATGCGAAGTATTGTAAAATTAAAATTAAGAATAATAATATTTTTACAAGAATGGTATGTGGAAATTATCATATTAAAAAACACCATTACGAGGTTACCCACTCTTTTGCAGTACAAAAAAATTCAAAAGATTATATTTCTAATAAATATAATAACTCTACAGTTGATCATATGTCATATCTACCATATGTAAAACCAAAAGAATTAAGTTTAAAACTAAGAGTTTTTCCTACAAATCTAAAAAGTAAAATAAATGCAACTCATTACGTGTATGATAAAAAAAAGAAAGTTTTTCTTAAAGGTGACAAGTTTATAATAGAACCTCATAAGAATTTTTTTGAATATAGTGTTAAAAATCAAAAAGAGGAATTTGGTTTTTTTAGCACCAAACAAAACAAAATACCCGCCAGGATAAATACTTCATTTATCTATGGAAATGATAACGAAAGTGATCTTAATACTGATATTGCGCTTGGTTTTAAAAGTATAAATGTTCCTTTCAAGACTACGCATTGGGGTTCGTTTTTATCCAATAATTCAACTGAAACAATTATATCAATTAGAAAAATTAGTCATTATAAGAAAAAATCAAATTCTAAAGCTCAAATTATATTTTATGGGAAAAATTTCTCAAAAAAAATTAGTTTAAACTTTAAACAACATGATTATAAAATTATTTATTTTTCTAAGTTATGCAAAAATTCAAGTAAGGAACTTAAAGGTTTTTCATGGATAATGAATTGTGATAATGGGGACGGAATGGAAGTTTTTTGGAATACCTTTAATAAAAAATTTGTCTCAGGTTGTCATTCATTTTAAATAAACGAATTTAAAAAATTATGAACGTAGCTTTCTACATTAATAAAAGAATGAGCTTAAAATTTTATAAAGACATAATTTCTGTATTATTAAACAGAAGCCATAATATATTTTTAATTTTTGATTATTCTGAAAATCGTTTAGAGGGGAAATGGAGAGAATTTCCATTTTTAGATACTTTTCAAAATGAAAACAGCAAGGTTTTTAAAAGAATTATATTTGATCAAAATAAAATTTTTCAGATTTTAAAGAGCGAAAAAATTGATTACATGATATCCTTAAGTTTACCTGTTTCAGTAAGTTTTGATAAAGAAAAGTTTAGCTGCAAATGGGTATTATTGCAAAATGGTATTGATATGTTTCATTATTCTAAAGATTTTTCAAAAATTGACTATATATTTTTTTACAGTGAATATTGGAAAAAGAAATATGATTATTCAACTGACTCCAAACAAGCATTAAAGTGTTATGGAAATTATCAGTTTAATAATGAAATAATTTTTAATAAAAATGAAATTTTACAAAAATATAACTTAGAAGATAAAAAAATTTTTTTATTTTTACCATGGGGGCCTGTAAATTTATATAATTTTTCTTCAAAATTTACCAAATTATTTGCGGAATATTTTTTTAATTGGCCTGATCCAGATGGTAAATTTTTTAATTTTAAAAAGTTTTTTTATAAACTTATATCTAAATTTTATTATACTGAATTGAATATTTTGCATAAAATTTATGAACATTGTAAAAAAAATGATATTTATTTAATTATAAAATCAAGATCTAAAAGATTAATTGATGAAAATTATATAAAGTATAGCGATCTAATTTTATATGATGAGGAAATATTGAAACCAACTATCTATGAACTATTGTATATTTCAGATACAGTTTTTACTCCTTTATCTTCAGTAGTGGGAGAATCTATTTATTTTAAAAATAAGACAATAGTTCTAGATCATAAATTTTTTAAATATGATAATGAAAAATACTTAGAATTTTTTTCTAATGAATATTTTAACTGTAACAATGTTACAAAAATTATAGGTACTGACGAATTTAATTCAAAAGAATTAAATGATATTTTAAATTTTAAATTTTCAGACTTAGAAAGAGAAAAATATTTAAGTAAGTTTTTTAATTACGACCAAAACCAAAATGTTCCAAAAAAAATTATTGAACAATTAGAAAAAGATTGTAAATAAAATTATGATTATAAAAAAAGTTTTAAAATCATTTCTAGATCCTTTAACACTTCCTCATAAAATAAATTTTCATAGTAGAAAACTATTTTATAAAATATATTATCAAAGTAGATATAAAGATATTGAATTTAACGAATACCAGACATCCATATTTAAAAATTATGGAATTGATCATCAAGGCGCAGTACAAAAACTGAATAAAATTAGAGCTGAGCATGAGGAATTACAATTACAAAAAAATTTAGCTCATTCAGAACACCAAACTTTTTTTTCAGGTTTATCAGAGTTAAATAAAAATATTAAAAAAATTCTTGAAATAGGTACTTTTAACGCACAAAATGCTTTTTTACTGTCTGTGCTATTTCAAAACGCACAAGTTATAACTGTCGATTTACCTAATGATAGTGATGATTACAAAAATACTTACAAAAGAGATGAAGATAAGAAACTCAAAGCTTTTTTAAATGAAAGAAATAACAGAATTAATAAAAGAGAAAATTTAAAATTAATTGAAAAAAGTTCCGTAAACTTAATTAACTTTGAAGACAAATTTGATCTTATATGGATTGATGGTGCTCATTTCGACCCTATAATAACGATGGATATTATTAATTCTATAAATTTGCTAAACGATGATGGTCTTATTTTATGTGATGATATTCGTAAGTCTGAAAATAACGCAACTTGGAGAGCGATAAATACTTTGAAAAAAGAGGGCATAATTGATTATTCTTTAATCCTAAAGTGGCTAGATTCTGAACATAATGCAAATCCAAATTTTAGATCTTACATATCTGTTATAAAAAAATTAAAATTTTAATTGTGAAAATATCATTCGGATTAAAAATTAAACACGAACCATGGGGAGGTGGAAACCAATTTTTTTCAAATATCATCGATTATTTTAAAGGTAAGAATGTTAAAATAATTAATCATCTTAATGATAAAGATATAGATATTATAGTTTTAATGGACCCAAGATACAATAGCTCATCATCAACATTTAATCATTTCGATATCGAAAAATATTTAAAAAGAATAAATAAAAATACAATTGTTGTTCACAGAGTAAATGAGTGTGATGAAAGAAAAGGAACAAATAATGTGAATAAAAATTTAATTGATGCCAATAATTTTGCAGATCATACGGTATTTATTAGTAGTTGGTTAAAAAATATTTTATCAAAATACAAAGACTTTGAAAATTCATCAATTATCTTAAATGGAGCTAATAGTAAAATTTTTAATTATTCTAATTCTGATAAAATAATTAAAAATAAAATAAAAATTGTTACTCATCATTGGAGTACTCATAAAAATAAAGGCTTTGAAGTTTATAGTTATTTAGATGAGTTATTAAATGATGTTGAATATTCAGATAAAATCGATTTTACATTTATTGGCAATTTACCAAAAAATTTTCAATTTAAAAATACAAAATATATTAAGCCAAAAAATGGATCACAGTTAGCAGATTTAATTAAAACTCATGATATATATTTAACGGCTTCTATAAATGAACCTGGTGGAAATCATCAAAATGAAGGTCTTAATTGTGGTTTGCCTGTATTATATTTAGACAGTGGATGTATGAGTGAATATTGCAAAGGCTATGGATTAACTTATTCAAAAAATACACTAAAAGAAAAAATTTTTGAAATTCAAAGTGAATACATTAATTTAAGAGTAAATTTAAAAAATTATCCTTATAATTCAGACTTAATGTGTAGAAAATATGAAAAACTTTTTGTGAATTTAATTGATAACAGAAACAAAATTATAAAGAACAGAAAAGTTCAAGAAACAAATTTCTTATCTAAATTATTATATAAATTTAATTTAAATTAATGAAATTTTCAATTATAGGAGCAGGTTTTTTTGGACTTTCAGTGGCAATTAAGATTAAAGAAAAATATCCAAGATCAGAAGTCATAGTTTTTGAAAAAGAAAAAGACATTTTGATGGGTGCAAGTGGAAAAAACCAATTCAGGTGCCATCAAGGATATCATTATCCAAGATCAGAAAAAACTATCGAGGAATGCAAAACAAGTTTTAAGGAATTCAATAAATATTTTTCTGACTGCTATATTAAAAGTGAAAATTATTATGCTATATCAAAAAAAAATTCACTGACAAGTTTTGATCAGTATTTAAAAATTTTAAAAAAAAATAATCTAAAATTTAAAATTAGTAATCATAAATTGTTAAAAAAAGAAAATATAGAGGGTGCAATAATTGCTGATGAAAAATTAATTAATATTTTTTTAATCAAAAAAAGATTTAAAGAAATAATTAAAAGATTAGGAATTAAAATTGTTTTAAATAAAAAAATAAGTATCAATGAAAATTTTATAAAAAATTATGATAATGTTTTTATGTGCACTTATGATAACAACAATAATAATTTGAAATATTTTAAATCTTCCAAAAAAAAATATTATTATCAGTTAGTTGAAAAAATAATTACAAAAACTCCAAATGAATTTAATAATAAAAGCTTTGTGATATTGGACGGACCATTTATGTGCATAGATCCATATTATAAAAATAATCTTTCTATTTTAGGAAGTGTAAAAAATTCTGTAATAAAAACAACAAATAGCAAATATCATAATTTTGAAAAAATCTATAAAAATATCAATTCTAAGTATTTACATTACTTGCCAAATCTAAAATTTCCAAAAATTAAACAAAGTTTTGAAAATTACTTAAATGGGTTCGATAAAACGCAATACTACAAATCATTTGTAGTAGTACGATGTACAATTAAAAATACAAATGATGAGAGAGTTACTAAAGTTAGCACAAATAAAAATATTTTTAAAATATACTCAGGTAAGTGGATAAGTTGTATGGAAACAGCAAATAATATTTTAAAAAAATTTGATATATGAATTTTGTTTTGATTGGCAAAGGTTTGTGGGGAAATAAATTACATAATAATTTAAAAAAATTAGGAAATGTAAAAAAAATTGTTAGAAGTAAAGATGATTATAAAAATATAAATTTAAAAGATATAGATTGGGTAGTAATTGCTACTCCTAATAAATTTCATTATCATCACGTAAAATTTTTCTTAGAAAAAAAAATGAATGTTTTTTGTGAAAAACCCTTAACAACTAATTACAATCTAACAAAAAAATTAATAAAGATTTCTCAAAACAATAAAACAAATCTCTATATTGATGATATTGAAATTTTTAAAAATAAAAAAATAATTCCTAAAAAAGAAAATTATATCTACAGAAATAAATTTAGTAATTACGATTTCAAACAAACTTTATTTGCATTAGCCTATCATGATTTTTATATTTTGAATAAATTTATATATAATGATAAAACTAAAATTAAGATAATTAATACAAAAAATAAATTATACCATTTTAAAGTTGAGAACAAAAAATTAATTTTTAATTTTAAGTATAATTTGAAAAAAAAACCTCAACATAAAATTAATAATACTAATTTTGTATCAAAAAAAAATTATATTTTAAAAATGTTTAAAAATGTTTTCTCTTTAAATGTAAATTTTAAAGAGAATCATGACCGTGCCTTAAAGGCATCTAATTTAATTGATAGGATTATTAAAAAAAGTGAAAATACTTTATGTAATTAATAGTCCGTGCTGGACTGAAATTTCTTCTACTGGGCTAAATAATTCAGATATGTTTTCAGATGAACTCTCTGAAAATTTTACATTTTTTTATTACAATTTAATGAAATTTGGACTTGTTGATAAAGTAATAATTTTTGTAGAAAAAAAAAGATGGCGAAATGATACCAAGATTAAAAAAAAAATTACAACAAAATACGGCACTTTAGAAATTAGAAAAGATTTTAATAAATTTGATATTATAAATTCTGATCCTCAGATGAATTTTGTATTTTGTTGGTCTAATATTGAAGAATGTAATAAAATTAGAAATAAGTTTGTCATTGTAGACAACCAATTTCAAGGGTACATAAAGAAGACTTCGATTAACAATAATATGCATGATTTAGTCTTAACTGAAAGTAAAAATTTTAAAAAATATATACCTGATAATATACCATCATATGTATATAAGCTTATTTGTTATGATCATGAAAGATTTCAATTAGAAAAAAAAAAAAAATCAACACCCAAAAAATACGATTGGATAATGATATCTTCTTTTGATAAGCGAAAAAGACACTTAGAGTTTTTAAATAGCTTAAATAAAAACAATCTAGCTCATTTAAAAGGATGCATTGTTGCACGAGACCCCAATAATAAAAAAAAAAATATTTTTGATTATTTTAAAAAGACACCATGGAAAATTTTTAATAAAGTTTCAAAATTAAGTAAAAAGATGAACTTTGATATTTTTTTAAATATCCATCAAAGTAAAAAAATAGAACTTACTTTAAAAAGTAAAATTTTTATAAATAGTTCCATTTTAGATAGTGGCCCTAGGGCACAGGTTGAAGCAATGCAATTAAATATTCCAGTTTTATCAATGCCTCATATCGGTTCGTCTGATTTAATTGAAAGTAAAAAAAATGGCGAAATTTCAAATAATATTGATGATATGCCAAATAAACTTAAAATAATGTTAGACAATCATAGTCTATATAGTCTAAACACATTTCAAACTTATTTAAAATCAGATCTATTTATGCCTGACTTAGTTCAAAACATACAATTCAATTATAATAAAAAAATTAATGGTTAAAAAAGCATTAATTACAGGTGTCTCTGGGCAAGACGGAGCTTATTTATCAGAATTATTATTAAATAAGGGATATCATGTTATTGGTGGTGATAGAAGGGCAGCTAGTAATACTTTTTGGAGACTGAAAAAATTAGATATATTAGATGATGTTGAAATAGTTAACTTTGATATCTGTGAGGAGTCAAATATTTCTTACATAATTAACAAACATAAACCCGATGAAGTTTATAATTTAGCTGCACAATCATTTGTTGGTTCATCTTTTGACTTACCTGTTGTCACATCTAATAGTACAGCGATAGGTACAACGAGGTTACTTGAAGCAATTAGAAAAAGTTCAAAAAAAATAAAATTTTATCAAGCATCAAGTTCTGAAATGTTTGGAAAAGTTATTCATTCTCCTCAAAACGAGAAAACTCCATTTTATCCAAGAAGCCCATATGCTGTATCAAAGGTTTATTCTCATATGATGACCATAAATTATAGAGAGTCTCACAATATGCATTGCAGTAATGGAATTTTATTTAATCATGAGTCTCCATTAAGAGGAGAGAATTTTGTGACAAGAAAAATTACACTTGCATTCGCAAGAATATTTCACGGTCTCCAAGAAGTTTTAGAGATTGGAAATTTAGATGCTATGAGAGATTGGGGATTTGCAGGAGATTATGTAGAAGCAATGTACTTGATGGTGCAGAAAAAATTACCTGGAGATTATGTTATATCAACCGGCAAAACATATTCAGTAAGAAAATTTATTGAGAAAGCATGTAAACATTTGAATATTAAAATTATTTGGAGAAACAAGGGTGTTAAAGAAATAGGCATAAATGAAAAAACAAATAAAGTAATTGTTAAGGTAAATCCAAAATTTTATAGACCAGCAGAAGTTGATTATTTATTAGGAGACTCATCTTTAGCAAAAAAAAAACTTCAATGGAAACCAAAACATAATTTTGATAAACTGGTTGAGATGATGATTAGAAGCGACTTAGATACAATTAAAAAATAAAATTTTTTATAAAAAATCCATTCAAAAATTTTAATGAAAAGTACTTCAAAACAAAAAATCCATTTCTTAGGTTTAAATAAATTATGGGTTCCTGGTAGAGAATTTAGCGAAGTAACAAAAATTTTAGAAAATAGTGATTATCTGGTTTCAAAAAATAAACTTGCATTCAATTCAAAAGTATATTTGCATGACAAATATTCATTAAAAAGATCATTTTATCACCTTTTTAAGAATAAAGTTTACTTTGATTACTTTCATGGAAATCCAAGTGTTAACCCAGAATTTAGTGATTTATTTAATTATATTATAAACAATCCCAACAAATATCACAAAATAAGAGTGACAAATGATAAAATTTGTAAACTTTTTTTTAAATATGGCCTTAAAGAAAAAATATGTAAAATATATCTTGGAGTAGATAATCAAATTTTCAGACAGATTAACACTGCCCAAAAATTATTAATAAAAAAAAATTTAAATATACCTGAAGACTATATTGTAATTGGATCTTTTCAAAAAGACGGAGAAGGTTGGGGCAAAGGTTTGATGCCTAAAATGATTAAAGGACCTGATATATTCATAGAAGTTGTTAATTTGCTTAAAAAACAAGGTTTAAAAATTTTTGTATTATTGCTGGGCCCTTCTCGAGGTTTTTTAAAAAAGGAACTTGAAAAAATCAATATAAAATTCACTCATATTTTTGAAAAAAATTACCAAAATATGTGTAATTATTATAACGTTCTTGACTTCTATTTGATTAGTTCAAGAGAAGAGGGTGGCCCCAAAGCGCTGTTAGAGTCTATGGCATGTGGTGTTCCAGTTATAACCACTCCAACAGGACAGTCGGTTGATTTGATACAAAATGAATATAATGGCATTATAGTTAAAAATTTTTCCGCAATTACATTGGCAGATAAACTAACGGATTTAATTAACAATGAAAATTTGCAAAACAAAATTAAAATAGAGGGTAAAAAAACTGCTTTAGAGAATGATTATAAAAATCAAAAAACGTTATGGGAGAACTTTTTTAAATGATAGAAATTTTGATTAGTTATATTCGAAATATAAAGAATTATTATTTTCCAAATAAAAATCCTTTTGGAAAAAGAATTTTAGCTTCGAAGGAAGATTATCTTTCAATATTTAATGAAGCAAAAAATATTAAATATACTGATATAGATAAATTAGAAAATGAGAATGGATTTAAAGTAGAAAAAAATTGGTTAGATGAACTTGCTCTTCATACTCAGGTAGTTATAAAAGAATCTCCTATAAATTATCAACATGGTAGAGTTTTATATTCAGAGTTAAGAAAATATATTCAAAATGATAATATTAAAAATATAAATATTCTTGAAGTTGGTACTGCCAGGGGATTTTCATCCATTTGTATGTCAAAAGCTATTAATGATGATGCAAAAATAAATGGTAAAATTAATACTATAGATATTATTTCCAATGATCAAAAAATTTATTGGAATTGCATAGATGATTTAGAGTCCAAGAAAACTAGAAAAGAATTATTAAAAAGTTGGCAAAAAGAGTTAAATAATATTAGTTTTTTTACAGGACCAAGTGCATTTGTTTTAAAAAAAATAAGATTTAATAGAATTCACTTTGCTTATATTGATGGAATGCATGATTACTTTAGCACTAAAAAAGAATTTAATTATATTTCTAATAAACAATTAATTGGTGATTTAATAATTTTTGATGATTACTCAAATAGTTTTCCTGGAATTATAAAGTTAATTGATCAAATTAAGAATAATAAAAGCTATGAAATTACTATTATTTCTTCAAGTAAAGATAGGGCTTATGCTATTGCAAAGAAGATAATATGAAAATAGCTATAGAAAAATATCCATTTATTTTAAACGAAAAAATAGGCCCTTATATATTTTTAGAAAGACTTGCATCTGAATTTAAGAAACAAAGAATTCATGTAACCAATAAATTTAATCCTTTGTATGACTTTTGTATTTTTGCTAATACCAATAAATCCCTATTTAACAAACCTTATTTTTTAAGAATTGGCGGGATTTTTTTTGATAACAGAAATACATTAACAGATACATTTCAGGCAAATAAATTAATTTTTGATTCAATTGATAATTCAATTGGTACAATATTTATCAGTGATTTTACGAAGAATTTGGTTAAAAAGTTCCATAAAAATTTTAATACCAAAAATATAGTTATAAACAATTCTGTCCCGTTAAATATTTTTTCACCTGATGGAAAAAATTTAAGGGATAAATTAAATATTAACAGTCAAGATTTTGTTATCATTGTATCAGCCGCTTGGAGAAGGCATAAAAGATTAGATGAAATTTTAGAATTATTTATTAAACTTAAGACTAAAATTAAAAATTTAAAACTTATTATACTTGGTAAATATAATATGAATAAGAAAGATCCAGATATTATACTTGCTGGCACTATTTCTCACGATATGCTTCCTCAATGGTATAGAACTGCCAATATATATTTGCACCTTTCTTGGATAGATCAAAACCCAAACACACTTGTCGAAGCAATTGCATGTGGATTGCCATCTTTATGTACAAATAATGGTGGAACTTGTGAATTGATAGAAAAAACAAATTCAGGAATAGTGAGTTACGTAGATGAAGACTATAATTATCAACTTGTAGATTATTATAATCCACCAAAACCTAATTATGACATACTTATAAAAGATTTCATGGAAATTTATAATAATTATAAAGAATATAAAAATAATATAAACACCGCTCCAATTGATTTGACTGAAGCTGCAAAAAAATATTTAAATTTTTTTGAAAAAAATATTTAATTACAAAAGATGAAGGTTTTAAAGAAAATTGATAAAAGAAATAAAAAAAAACCAGATCTTACTGTTTTATGCTCATATTATAATAATGAAAATACGATAAAAAAATCCTTAAATAGTATTTTTAATCAAACATTAAATAATTTTGAAGTTATTATCTATTCAGATGGCTCTAATGATTTTTCAGATAAAATTGTAAATAAAATTATAAAAAATAAACGTAACATCTTATTTTTAAAATCAGATAAAAATCTAGGATTAACAAAATCTCTAAATTATATTTTAAAATTTGCTAGGGGGCAGTTTATAGCCAGACACGATACGGATGATATTAGTAAAAAAAATAGATTTAGAAATCAAGTTAATTTTTTGAAAAAGAATAAGCATATTCATGTGCTTGGAACTAATTCAATTCATATTTCTAATAAAAGAAAATTTATAAAAATGCCTAAAACTAATTTTTTGATTAAAAGAAAACTCCCACAAGAAAATGTTATTATACATTCCTCTGTAATAATTTTAAAAAAGATTCTGAATAAGTACAAATATAATGAAAAATTTTTAAGATGCCAAGATTATGAACTTTGGCTAAGAGTAAGGGGATTAATTAATTTTTTTAATTTGCAAGAGTATTTGGTTATTAGACAAATAAGAAAAAATCAATTTACTCTCAATGATTTATATTACTCAAGCTTAGCAAGATTTAAGCACATTAATATTTTTGAAGCATTGATATATGGCTTTAAAGACTTAGCTTATTTTTTAACTAAAAAAATTATTTTTTAAACAACTCCTTCTCTAAATTTCTTTTATAATTTTTAATATTAAAATTTTTTAAAATATTTTTTCTTGCATTTTTTGAAAGTTTTAGCATTTCTTTTTTATCTTTACTTATTTTTAATATTAATTTTTTAAAATCCATTGTATTGGACTTAACTATGTACCCACATTTAATTTTATTTAGTACATAAGCAACATCGCCTACATTTGTACTAATTACAGGTATAGACATGCTCAATGCCTCTAATATAGATAGTGGGAGTGACTCATTTTTTGAAGTACAAATTACTAGATTAAAAAATTTCATAATTTTTTGTGGATCATTAACATTTTTATGCCAACTTATTTTATTTTTTAATTTATTTATTAAAATTAAATTTCTTTTAAAATAATTTTTTTGTGACGAAAAAAGATTGCCAATTAATGTAAATTTAATTTTTTTGTTATTTATATTTTTTACTATATCAATGAAAAGTTCTAGGTTTTTATCGGGGTTTATATTTGATATAATTCCAATATTAAATGCTTTTCTTTTTTTTGGGAAATTTTTAAAGTAAAAAGGATTTATTGAAGATCTTAAAATAATTTTTTTTGGATTATTGCTTAAGTAAGAGTAGTAACCTTGAGAACTTTTTGATGCAAAAAATATTTTTTTTACAAAAAAAGATATAAAAAATAGTGACATTTTCAAAATAATATTAGATCTAGTATCATGAACATGAAAGTAAATTTCTTTTTTCAGCATTATTGACAATATAAGACTTTTTAAATTTGAGGAGCCTCCAGCTATATATACTTTTTTAATATTTTTAAGTGAATTTTTTAATTGTCTAAAATCTTTATAAAAAAATTTTAAATATTTTATAACTGAATATTTTGAAAGATATTGGATATCTATTTCTTTAACTTCTAATTTTTTTATATTTAAAAATTTTGATAGTTTGTTTTTTGAAAATCTAGGGACAAGTAAGAGATATTGATTATTAGTTTTAGTTTTAATGCATTCTTGTAAAAAATATATTATTTGCTTTTGTGGACCACCTAACCTCATATCTTCTAAAATTATTGCTATTTTACTCATTATATTTTATTATATCCGAATTAAATTTATTTAGAGCCTATTAATTACAATAAATATTAAAAATACGTAATTTAATATTAATTTTCCATAATCATTTCCAAAATAATAATTTGTGAAATTTATAATCTAAATTAATTTATAAACTCTTTTAAAAAAAGAGGTATAAGGATAAAATCATAATGAAAAAAAAAATCTTAATTACTGGTGTATCAGGTTTTATTGGATTCCATTTAGCAAGACTTTTATTGGAGAAAGATTATAAAGTTTTTGGTATTGATAATTACTCAAAGTCGTATGAATTAAATATAAAAAAATTAAGAACTTCAAAATTAAAAAAGTTTAAAAATTTTAAGTTTTTTAAAAAAAATATTAAAAATATTGACTCAATTCTAAAAAAAATGAAATTTGATTGTATTTTCCATTTAGCTGCTGAGGCAGGTGTTAGAAGATCTATAAGTAAACCCTTGGAATATGTTGAGGAAAATATTTCAAACACAATAAGAATTTTTGAATTTGCAAAAAAAAACAAAATTAAAAATATTTATTACGCTTCATCTAGCTCAATTTATGGTGACAAAGGTATTTACCCAACAAATGAAAACGTTGCAATAGATCAACCTATTTCAATTTATGGAGTAACTAAAATTTGTACAGAAAGTATTGCACATTATTATTATAAGATTTTTAAAATAAACTCTGTTGGTTTTAGATTTTTTACAGTTTTTGGTCCTTATGGAAGACCAGACATGTCAATATTTATATTTATTAAATCAATATTAAAAAGAAAAAGGATTTATTTAAATAATAATGGAAAAAATTTTAGAGACTTTACTTACATAGATAATATAATTTTATACATGTTTGAAGTATTTATTAAAACTAAAAATAAAAAGAATTTTCATTATGTATTTAATATAGGAGGTGAAAAAACTATTAGCATCAATGCTTTAGTAAAAAAATTGGAAATATTTTTAGGATTAAAGGCTATTAAAAAAAATATGCCTAAAATAGATTTAGATCCAGATTTTAGTTTAGCAAATTCAAGAAAAATTAAGAAATTTATTAAAAAATCCTTTAAACATAATTTTGATTATGGATTAAAAGAGACTATTCACTGGATTAAAAATTATATTTAACTTTTTTTATTTATAAAAAAATTGTTAACTACCAAATAATCCATCTCAGTTCTTAAAAAACATTCCAAAGCATTTTCTGGACTCATCACAATTGGTTCATTTTCATTAAAGGAAGTATTAAGTAGTATAGGAACATTTGAAATTTCATAAAATTTTTTTATTAGATTATAAAATTTTTTATTTTGTTTAGGATTTACAGTTTGAAGTCTTCCTGTGCCATCTATATGCGTTACAGCTGGAATAAGTGATTTTTTATCATTTCTTATTTTTGATACAAAAGACATATAATTTGAGTTTATCTTATTATCAAACCAATCTAAAACTTTTTCCTCTAAAATAGATGGGGCGAATGGTCTAAAACTTTCACGTAACTTTATTTTAGAGTTTATTAAATTCTTAATGTTTGGACCTATTGGACTTGATATGATAGATCTATTTCCAAGAGCTCTTGGTCCAAATTCCATTCTACCTTGAAACCATCCTATAATATTTTCATTTAATAATTTTTTACAAACTAAGTCATTAAGATCGTTATCGTTATTTAAAATTTTATAATCAATCTTATTTTTATATTTTTCTAAAGTATTAAGAATTTCTTCATTATTGTATTTTTTCCCTAAATATGGATTTTGTAAATTTGTCGTTTTGATCTCTGTATATTTATTTTTATGTAAATATAAAGCTGCACCTATGCTTCCACCATTGTCGCCTGGGCAAAATGGTACGTATATATTTTTAAAAATTTTAGACTCAGCAAGTTTACCATTTGCTAAAGAGTTTAATGCACAACCTCCTGAAAGAACAAGGTTTTCGTTTTTATTTTTGTAAGAACTTATAATTTTGAATAAAGCTTCTTCAAAAATTTTTTGTGTTGAACTAGCTATATCTTTTGCGAAATCTTTGTCGTTTGTACTATAATTTATATTATCATTAAATATTTCATAAATTTTTTTATTTAATAAAAATTTTTGATTTGGTTGTCCCTCAAAGTTATAAGAAAAGTTTTTTTTGTGAAATTCGAATAAATCTAAGTTTAATTTATAAATGTCATCATTGATAAAACAATTTTTTTTTAAAACATCGTAATATTTTGGATTTCCAAAGGCTGATAGACCCATTAATTTATATTCTTCTCCATAATTTTTAAACCCAGCAAGTTGTGTCATGCTCTCATAAAACACTCCTAGTGAATTAGGAAATAACATTTTTTTCTTAATTTTAATTTTTTGATCTAAACATTCAGCTATCACTAAACTTGAAAAATCTCCAAATCCATCTATGGAAATAGCTAAAGAATTTTGAAATTCCGAAGGATAAAATGCTGAAGATATATGGCTAATGTGATGGTCTATGAAATTTAATTTTAATTTATTGTTAATACCAAATTTTTTTTCTAATTTTTTTTTTAAATTAAATTTATTTTTATATCTTTTAAATATTTCAAGTTTCTTTTTTCCAGTAATATAGTTTTTAAGGAAGTAAAAAATTTTATGGCTGACGTTAGATAGTGGATTGGTGTTTATTGCAACATCATCAATCATTGAAAAATCTACACCAGCTTCCTGTAAACAGAAAGAAATTGACTTTTCTGGAAAACCTGCCCAATGTTTTATTCTGTTAAATCTTTCCTCTTCAACAGCTGCAATTAATTTTCCATTAATAATTATACATGCAGATGAATCTGCGTGATTTAAATTTATTCCTAAAATAACTTTATCCATAAAATTTAAAAATAGTATATTTTGTAATTAAACGTATTAATCTTAAGTTTTATATTATCATCAACACCCACTGAGGAGCATGGAGATTTACTATAAAAACAATAACTTTTTTGAGGGACATAATATAAAAATTTTCCGTCCTTATTAAATGTATTCAAATTAATTTTTTTATTATCTAAGTTTTGAGAGTAAAATTTTGGCCAAGGATAATTTTCAAATTTTGAATCTAAATTACTATATATTCTTACAAATTGTTTTGTTGAAATAATAAAAATTGCTAAAAAAATTATCACTGTTGAAATTTTTTTTTGATTTAGTATTTTTTTACCACTTAAATTGTAACTTATAGCTAAAGTAGAAGCTAATGCTATAAAGCTAATTAAATATGAATAACCATATCTAAAAATAGGTGCTTTTAAAAACCATATAATAATGCCTATAAAAATTATTATTAAAATTGGAAAATATAAAAATAAATTTTTTTGATTTAAAATAAATTTATTTTTTTTCATATTTTTTAAAAAAATTGAAAACACTCCAATTGCTAATATATATGGCACTGTGATTTTGAGAATTATAAGAAAGTGATTTTTAAACCAAAATTTAACCCAATTAAAATTTTCTAAAAATTCATTGTAAGGCAAAATAATATCTTTTTGATTTGACCAATCTTTAGACCAAGCCTCAGAGCCAATAGATACATCATAAACATTTGATATTCCCTCAAAATTTGTCCAAGGTAAATTTAAACATGTAGATGGCATCGGATATATAATGCAACCAGTTGTAAGAATATTTTTCATTATCCACGAAATTAATAATAAAGATAATATTAAAAACTTAAGACTTATTATATTTTTAAGAATATTTTTATTAATAGATATTAAAGGAATTAATAGAGCAAATATAAGAAAAGTTTTATTTAGAAAAGCAAAAATAGAAAGCAATGATATTAAATAAAAAGTTTTATCATCAATTTTCTTAAAAATTTCTAAACTATTTAAGTAAATCAATACAATTATAAAAAATATAAAATGTGCAGGAGCATCATTTCCATACCCACTATATCTGTTCATTTTCCAAAATATAAAAATAATTATAAGTATAGAGAAGATATTTGAAATAGATAAATCACTTTTTTGATTAATATAAGATAAAAATACAAAGATAGAGTATATTGCTAATGAGGCTAACGGAACAACAATTCCATTAATTCCAAATACATAATTAAAATGTAAAGCGCTTAAATACTGCATAATTGAAACATGGCCATACCTGTGATGAATATTACTTATTCCAATTATAATTTTATTTTCATTTAAAATATTCACATAAGGAAAATGATACATCCCAGCATCAGGAGTATTGATATTGCTTAATACTATCATTAAAAATACCCCTAAAGTGCTAAAAAAAATAAATTTTAATATAGTTTTTGAAATAATTTTTTTTAAAAAATTTCGATTTGTTAATAATATACTTACTAATAATGTGATTAATATTATGGTATTGGTTTGTTGATTTAATGGTAGAAAGAAATTAATAATTAATGCAATAAAACTTAAGGAAATTAGGCCAATTAATGATGTTAAGCTTAACTCATAATATGTATTTTTGTTTGTGTTTAAAAATTTTGAAAAATTTTTTCCTACCAAGAGATGAAATAGAACTGTTAAAAATGATAGAAGTAATAGGTTAAACATTTTATGAATTTGTCAATAATTATACCAGTTTATAATGAGGTTAAGACTATTAATCAAATTATCAATAAGGTTTTAGATGTTAAAATTCCTTATAAAGAGATAATAATTGTTGATGATTTTTCATCAGATGGAACCAAAAAAGAATTAGAAAAGTATAAAAATAACAATCTATTCAAAATAATACACCACAATTATAACAAAGGAAAAGGAGCATGTTTAATTTCTGCCTTACCCTTAGTCACAAGTGATTATCTTATTATTCAAGATGCAGATCTGGAATATGATCCAAATGATTTTTTAAGCTTTGTAAATCTAGTCGAAGAGAACCCTGAAATTAAAGTGATATATGGATCAAGAGTTCTAAAAAAAAAAAAAATCCAAAAAGGTTTTATGGTAAAATTTAGAATTTTTGCAAATTACGTACTTACAACATTATCTAATCTATTAAATAATCAAAACCTTACCGATGCCCATACCTGCTATAAGTTTATTGACGTTAAAGTGATAAAAGAAATGAAACTATCACATAATGATTTCTCAATTTGTCCTGAAATAACAACTAAATTAAATCATTTAGATCAAGAAATAATTGAAATTCCAGTAAGTTATAATGGCAGAAATTATTCAGATGGAAAAAAAATCAGATTTAAAGATGCAATAATAGCATTTTACACATTAATTAAGTTTAGATTTTTTTGGAAGCAAATAAACAAAAAATAAATATGTTATTATAGAAATAATTATAGCACTGTAAAAATTATTCAAAATCTTTAATACAAAAATAGGAGTCAAAATTATAAAAAGATTATATATCCATGCCCACTTATTATTTGAAATTTTTAAAAGTATATGATGCAAATGCCTATTATCTCCTTCTAATGGAGATTTTCCCTTAAGCAGTCTCTCTAAAATTAATCTTATAGTATCTAGACCAGGAATTAAAAATAGAAAAAGGATTTCATCACAAAAGATATTATTAAATTTATTATAACTAAAAATATAAGCAGAACCAACAAAGCAAGTTAAAAAAGCATTTCCAGAATTTCCAAAAAAGACTTTATTTTTTAAATTGAAATATAAAAAAACCAATAATGATAAGATTACTACTATAAATATTATAGAAAATGCTTTTATTAAAAACATTAGAGCTACAATCCAAAAAATGATTGTTGATGCATACAATCCATTTACACCATCAATAAAATTAGAAGAATTATAAAAAATAAATAAACAAAATAATGTAAAGTAAATTGAATAATTATTTAAAAAAATGACAGTATCTATATATTTAAACTTTAAATCATAAACAATTAAGTTTGGCTCGAAGGGATATAAAAAAAGAAATATAAATACAAACCAAACAAATTTTATATTTGGACTTATATTTTTTAAATCATCGTATCTACCAAGAAAAAAATAAAAAAAGGATGATATGAAAATAACAAGAATATATTTTTTTGAAAAATAATTCTCTAAGTAGAAAGAAATAATCAATGAAAGTAAAAATGGAATCAAACAAGATAAACCACCAATATTAGATATCGGATATTTGTGAATTTTTTTTACTTCAGAAGCTGGATTATCAAAAAAATTAAATTTTTCAGATAAATTTTTAGTTTGCATTAATATAACAAATGATATTGATGATATAATAATTGCAATTAAAATACTAAATAACATTTTTTATGTTTAAAAGTCTTGGGCTAATAATAAGTGATCTTTTCATTTTAAAAAATAAATTTAATTATCCATACTTATTATCTTTGTTAGTTTTTTTAATATACTTTAGTATTTTATCAACTTTAATCGGCACTTTTGTACTTAATATGACTTTAGTTCTATTTTGTATAATTTTTTTAATTTTTTACGGGAAAAATAAAAAAGAAATTGGAATTAGTTTAAATTTCAAGATTTTTTATCTATTAATTATTTTTTTATCTATTAATTCAGTTTTTTCAGATCATTTTTTATATACAGCTAAATCATCACTAAATTTAATTAAAAATGTAATTTTTTTAATTGGTTGCTGCATTATTTTTAAAATGGATAAAAAAATATTTCATAGATTTATTACAATGGTTTTTATCATATTTGCATTTACTGCTTTTGATACAATTCTTCAGTATATAATTGGTAGAGATATATTTGGTTATCCTCAATCCGAGCTTCATTATGGAAGATTATCTGGACCTTTTGGTGATGAATTAATAGTTGGATCATTTTTAAGTAAAATTACCTTTATATCAATTTTATATTTTTTAATAAATTTCAAAAATAGATACTACGATTTATTTTTCTTAATTTTTGCTGTCTTACTTGTACTTATAACAAAAGAAAGATCAGCGGGTTTAATGGTAATTTTTACAAGTATCATTTACATAATTTTTAGAATTGAAAATTTTAAATTAAAAATTATTGTTTTGATTATGACTCTTTCGTTAATCATTTCCTCGCTGATAATGATTCCAGATACTCTTAAAAGATTTAAATTTATGTATGATACTGAAAAAAGTTTTTTTGATACCCAATGGGGTGCACATTTTTTAACCTCTTATGAAATATTTAAAAAAAATCCATTAATAGGTTCTGGTATTAGGACTTATAGATATGAATGTACTAAGGATTATTTAAAAAAAATTAATTCAAAGGCAGTTGATTTAAGATGTTCCACTCATCCCCATAATTTTTATTTTGAGATATTGTCTGAAACAGGAGGAATAGGACTTTTTTTCTTTTTATTTTTTTTATTACTTGTCTTTAAGAAAATACTATATTCTTTAAATGAAAAAATTTCACAAAATAAAATATATATTAGTCACTGTTTATTTTTCTTTTTTTTCTGGCCAATAAAAACAACAGGTTCAATATTTGCTAGCTGGAATAGTTATTTTTATATTTTAGCATTAATAGTTATTTTTTATCAAACTAATTTTATAAAGTTTAAAAACAAATGATAAATTATTTTGGTATAGAAATTTTACAGTTTCCACTGACACTTTTAATTTTTATAAATTTTATATTAGGAATTTATAACTTAACAATTTTTTTAATAAATAAATCTTCTATAAATATTAAACTTGAAATAAAATTCTTGTTTTTATTTTTGATTTTTGGAGCATTTATTTCATTAGTAAATTGGATACTTTTTTTTAATTTTTTACTTGTTAAATATATAATATACATTTTCTTTATTTTTTTTTTGATATTAAATTTTTTCTTTTTAAAAAACTTTAAATTTAAAAATATTTTTTTTAAAACAAAAAAAAGTTTTGATCAAAAAATTATTTTTATATTTTTATTTTGTTATTTTATTATTTCATCTTTGCCTCTAAGTGATGCTGACTCTTTAAGTTACCATAGTTCTTTTGGAGCTTTTATATTAAAATATGAGTCCTTGGATTGGCTTAAAATGGCAGATCTTATTCATCCAGATTTTTTAGTATCAGGTTTCACAGAAATTTTTAATTTTGTTGGACTTGTTTTGTATAGTGAAAATTTTGGCTCATATTTAAACTTTGCGACTTTAATTTTTATAAGTTTTTATTTTTCAATAAAGTTTAAACTTATTAAAGAAAAAAATTTTATATTAATGTGTATTCTTTCATCTCCAATATTATTACCAATGATTTTTTCACAAAAAATATTTGTGTTACCTTCATTTGTTTTATCTTTAATTTTTTTTTATATTTACAAGAACAAATTTTTTTTCTTAATTGATGAATTAATTATTCTAGCATCATTAATGTTAATTTTGTCATTTAAAGTAAGCTTTTTGTACCCAGTATGTATAGCTATACTTTATTTGATTTATAAAACTAAAAGAATACTAAAGACATCAATCTTAAGTTTTTTATTATCATTAGTTTTTTTTGCACCAATTATTTTTAAAAATATATATTTTCATGGAGATTTAATTCCACCATTTACTGGGCAAATTTTAAATAATAACTCCGAATATTTAAATACTGCCGCGGATTTTTTTAAAAATTATGATCTAAGTTTAAGTTTAAAAAATTTAATATTCCTACCAATATTATTTTTAATACCGCATTATGGTCAGGGTGGAAATTTTTTCCTTAGTTTCCCAAATATAGGAAAAATTTTTGGATTACAATTTTATAATTTTATAAATCTTAAAAAAAAAATTGATATAGAAATATTTATTCTTTTTTTATTGCTTTTTATATCGGTAATAATTACTAGCAACATAAGTACGAGATGGTTTTTATTTATTTTTTTCTTAACTCAAATTTTTGTATGTCATTTTGAACTCAAAATTAATATTATTTTTAAAAAATTAATTTATTTTCAAACGATAATATTTGGAATTTTTTTAGTAGCATATTCTATTTATACTGTACCAGCATTAATGCTAAAAGATTATAAAAATTTTTTTTTAAGCAAACATGCTAACGGATACGATTTTGCACTAAAAATAAATGATATTAAAAAAAAATTTAACTTAAAGGATAATGAAAAAATTTTGTACACCCATAGATCTAGATTTTGGACAAATGTTAAATCGGGAGATTTAAATTTTTCAAATGAATGGTTGAGATTATTTAAAATTACAGAAAATAAATTTGAATTAAACAATCAATTTTTAAAATTAGTTGAAAACAACGATATCAAAATTTTAATTATTAGAAAAAATAAAAATTTAAATAAATTATTGAGAAATTCATTGTTTAAAAAATGTGACTATAAATATGGTGATTTTAATGCTAATTATGCTACAAGAAATCCTTTTTTTTCAGGAGTAAAAAAATATCAATGGATTTATTTTGAAAATTTCAATTTAAATGAATGTATTAAAAATGAATAATCAAATTTACTTATCTTTCCATAATAAAATTTTTGATAACATTATAAAAAATAAAAGGCTAGAAATTCTTAAAATAATAAAAGAAGAATTAAAAAGAGTGCAAGCCTTTGATTGCTTGGATATTGGCACTACTCCTGATATTAAGAATGAAAGCTCAAACTTTATAATTAAAAATTTAAAACTTAATTTGAACTATAAAGCATTTAGTAATTTTAAAATTAAGGATAATTTTTTTTCTTCATCAACAGTTGGATCAATAGCAGAAGATTTAAACGACAAAATCTTAAATCTTTTGAAAAGTGACATAGTTTTATCTTCTGCAACTATTGAACATGTTGGGTCTAATAAAAATCAAAATAAAATGATTAAAAACGTTGCCTCATTAACTAATAAAATTTTTTTTATTACTACACCTAACAAAAATTATCCAATAGATTTTCACTCTAAACTTCCGATAGTGAATATGCTACCTAACAATATATTTAGAAAAGTTTTAAAATTTTTTAATTTTAATTATTTATCAAAAGAAGAAAATCTAAATTTGTTATCTTTAAAAGATTTAAAAAAATTCTTATCAGAAACCAATGTTCATAAAGATTTTGATATAAAAATAAGACATATTCGGTTGTTTTTATTGAAATCAAATTTTATAATAATTGGTATAAAAAAGACTTAAACTTTTATTTAGTCTGTTAATATATAAAGTTGATACCTTTTAAATTATAATTATAAGTAACTGAATGAACTTGAAACTTAACATCATTATTCCTTGCTATAACGAAAAAAATACAATCGAAATTGTAATAGACAGAGTTCTTAATGTAGAACCTTATGATAAAAAAATTATAATAGTTGATGATTACTCTCTTGATGGATCAAGAGATATATTAAAAAAATATGAAAATAAAAATGATATAGAAGTTTTATATCATGAAAAAAATTTTGGCAAAGGTAAAGCAATTAGATCAGGTTTAACAAAAATTAAAGAGGGATTAATATTAATTCAAGATGCTGATCTTGAATATAATCCAAGAGATTATAAAAAGTTGCTTAAACCTTTTGAGGAGGCAAATGCTGATGTTGTTTATGGTTCGAGATTTTTAGGAGGACAAGATTATTCTAGAATACATTATTTTTGGCATTTTTTAGCAAATAAATTTTTAACTTTTTTATGTAATTTTTTCACAAATTTAAATATGACTGATATGGAAACTGGCTATAAGGTATTCAAAAAAGAACATATTGATAAAATTGATTTAGTAGAAAATTCATTTGGAATTGAACCAGAATTAACAATTAAACTTGCAAAACAAAAATTGAGGTTTTTTGAAGTACCAATAAGTTATAACGGTAGATCTTATGAGGAAGGGAAAAAAATTGGTTTACTCGATGCATTTAAAGCTATTTATTGTATTGTAAAGTATAAAATATTCTAATAAAGAACTTATTATGAAATGTCTAATTGCAGGTGCAGGTGGATTTATAGGTGGTCATTTAATGAAAAGGCTTCTATTAGAGGGGCACCAGATTATATGTGCTGATATAAAACCTATTAGTTCATGGTTTCAGATTGATGAAAAAAATCAAAATATATCATTGGATCTAAAAGATTATAAAAATTGTCTACAAGTAACTGAAGATGTTGACTATGTTTTTAATCTTGCATGTAATATGGGCGGTATGGGCTTTATTGAAAATAATAAAGCTGAATGCATGTTATCTGTTTTAATTAATACAAATTTACTCAGAGCAGGCTTACAAAATAAAATTAAAAAACATTATTATTCATCATCAGCTTGTGTTTATAATGCTTCAAAACAAAAAGATACTTTCATTAGTGGCCTAAAAGAGGAAGATGCTTATCCTGCAATGCCTGAAGATGGATATGGATGGGAAAAATTATTTAGTGAGAGAATGTGTAGGCATTTTTATGAAGATTTTGGTTTAGATGTAAGAATAGCTAGATATCACAATATATATGGTCCAGAGGGTACTTATGATGGTGGTAGAGAAAAAGCTCCAGCAGCAATATGTAGAAAAATAATTAACGCTAAGCTTAATAATGAAAAAAATATTGAAGTTTGGGGAGATGGTCAACAAACTAGAAGTTTTCTTTATATAGACGATTGTATTGATGCAACAATGTCAGTTTTCAATTCAGATTTTACAGATGCTTTTAACATTGGAAGTGAAGAGCAAGTATCTATTAATCAAATGATTAATATAATTGAGGAAATTGCTGATTATAATGTCGAAAGAAAATATAATCTTTCAAAACCTAAAGGTGTTAGAGGAAGAAGTAGTGATAACACTTTTATTAATTCAAAAGTTAAGTGGTTGCCAAAGTATTCATTAAAAATGGGTTTAGAAAAAACTTATAATTGGATTCATAGTTCTTTAATAAGCCAAAAATAAGAAAATAAATTTAGAAATTATTTAAAAAACTGATTTAATTTAGATAAATTTTTTAATAATAGAGTTATATATCCTCCAATTTTGTGTTTTTTAATAATCCTAAGGTCTTCCATCATTTTAAGAATAATATTTTCAATTTTATTGCTATTACCACCAATTAGCATTTTAACACTTACAATTGGTAAATAAAATGCTTTGATCTTTCTATTCTTAAGTAATCTTACTATAAAATCATAATCAAACGATACTTTGTAATTATTGTTAAAAAAACCAACTTTATTTATTAAATTTTTTTTCAAATATAAACCTGGATGCGGCACCATCCAGCCAAACTTTAATTTGTCAGTGAAATATTCATATGTTTGGTTTTTATCGGAATATATATTTGCCTTCCAGTTTCTAATTATTTTACCTTTATCATCTACATAAAAAATATCTGTATAAACAGAATTACAATTTTTGAATTTAAATGTATTTACAATTTTTTTGATAGTATTTTTATTTGAAAAAGTATCATCAGAATTTAAAAAACCAATAATATCTCCGTTACTTTTTTTGACTCCAATATTCCAAGCTTCTGAAATTGATTTACGTTTTACTTTAATTAATTTGGTTTTTTTATTTTTATATTTATCTAATATTTTATAGGTTTCATCTGTTGATGAATTATCTATCCATATCATCTCTATATCTCTATAGCTTTGTTTTTTTATCGAAGAAATGCATTTTAATATAGTCTTTGAAGAATTGAATGTTGTAGTTATAATACTAATTTTCATTTGGTATTTTACAAATTTTTAATATAAATTTTTACTTCAGTTCCAAATAAAGATTTACAATTTTTTGCCAAAGTATAATTTTCTAAATTATACTTATTTTTTTTTCTGATTATTAGAGTCTCAAATGACCCTTTTTTTACTTCTTTAAATACAGGCTCATCTTTAAAGCTTAAATTTTTGATATAATTTTCATACATCATTGTAATTAATATAGGATTATTGTCAGGAGTAATCCACGGCATTCTATAATATGGTTTATGATCTGAAAGAATTGGAGCTTTTAAGTCATTTACACATTTTCTAAATTCATTCACATTTTCATATTTAATTGGGCTTATTGAGCCCTTGATACCAATAAATACTAAAAAAATTAAAACTATTTGCATGTATATGCTTGATATGAATAAACGTTTTATATTTTTTATATTCATCAGATTATTAATTTCTGAAAATAAAAACAAAGTAGTATATATAAAAAAAATATAATAATAATTTACCGCACTACCGTAATGAAATGAAAAAAATATTTGAGAAGTTGAAAACAATATACCTATTATTAAGAATATTTGATTTTCATTTAAAGATTTAAAATAAGTAAAAATATTACTTTTAAAAAATATCTTTAATAAAATACAAAATAATCCCACATAAATGATTAATCCTTTAGATATACTGTCTAAAAATACTTTAAAAAAATGATTAAAATTGAAAGATATAGCAGCACCATCTTGCCAAAAGATACTTTCAAACAATTGGTTAGGACCTAAAATTTTAGTTAAAACTAAAAAACTAGAAAATATCAAAATTACGAATATGAAAAAATTAAATTTCTTTTTCCACAATAAATAAAATACAAAACTACTTATAGTTACAATTGAGGTTTGTTTTATTGACCATGACAGATAAAGTAAAATCAATATTATTGTAATATTAAGATAATTATGATTATTTTTAGTCTTTAAAATTTTGTAAATAGCCAATATTTCAAAAAATATATAAAACATATCTGGCTTACCAGAAATTACCCAAAATCCAGTTAATGGTCCAAGAATTAAATAAAAGCTTAAATAAATAGAAAATTTATTTTTATTTAATAAATTTAGCGATTTGTAAAAAATTATAAAAGAAAAAAAACTTAAAATAAAACAATTAACCCTTACAATTGTGGGTAACCAAAGATCAGATAAATTAAATATTTTTTGTAAAAATATTATTGAAAAAGAATTTAAATGGTAGAATAACCAGTTGTAATGAAAAAGTGAAAAAATATTTGGGTTTTCTATATCTACGTTAAATTTAGAAAAGTGATCATAACCTAAGACTCCATTCTTTATGAGCCATATACCTATAAAACTTGTATCTTCAGCTCCACCTGTTTGAACATGTAATGGTTCAAGAAAAGAGGTTGTATTAAATAAACGTAGAGATAATAAACTTAGACAAATAACAAACAACAATTTAAAAGCTATGTTTAATTGTTTCTTAAATAAATGCATTATTGCTAATATATGATTAATATCAATTTATGAAGAAAAAAAAAACAGTTTTAGTCACAGGTGGTTGTGGATTTATTGGAACAAATCTAATTGATCATTTATTAGCAAAAAAGTTTAATGTTATCAATATAGATAAGATATCTAGTATTTCAAATCTAAGATATAAAAAAGATAAAAAGGTCCACTTTATAAAAAATAATTTGTTAAATGAAAAAAAATTATATGAAATTTTTAAAAAATATAATCCTAACTATTTAATTCACCTTGCGGCCGAAACTCATGTTGATAGATCTATTGACGATAGTAATGATTTTATTAAATCAAATATTTTAGGTACATATAATTTACTACAAGCTTGCCAGAAATTTCTTAAAAATAAGAAAAAAAAATTTAAATTTGTATTAATGGGAACGGATGAAATTTTTGGTGATATGGACATTAAATCTAAAAATGGTTTTACTGAAAAAAGTTGCGTTAATCCAAACAATCCATATTCAGCATCTAAAGCTTCAGCGATTAATCTTGGTAGAGCATGGTTTAATACTTATGATCTTCCTATACTATTTATAAATTGTTCAAATAACTTTGGCCCATTTCAGTTTTATGAAAAACTTCTTCCAACAATAATTTTTAAAATACTTAATGATCAACAGGTAGGTATTTATGGTGATGGAAAAAACCAGAGAGATTGGATTTTTGTTAAAGATCATGTAAGTGCAATTTATAAAGTTCTAATGACTGGTAACATTGGTGAAACGTACAACGTTGGCACAGGCAACAGCTTATCCAATTTAAATTTTGTTAAGTTGGTTTACAAAATTTCAGAAAAAGTTTTAAAAAAAAGTATAAAAAAAAAAATAATATTTATTAAAGATAGACCTGGACATGATAGAAAATACTTAATTAATCCAAAAAAAATAATTAAACTCGGTTGGGAAAAAAAATATAAAATTGAAGATGCTTTAGAAATGACAATAAGATGGTATTTGAAAAAAGAAAATTTGAATTATTTTCAATTAAAAAAATATAATTTCTTAAGATTGGGTTTAAAATAATTATGAAAGGTATAATTCTTGCAGGAGGCTTAGGCACCAGGTTAATGCCTCTTACCCAAATTAAAAATAAACACTCTTTTTTAATTTATGATAAGCCAATGATTTTCTACCCACTATCGATTTTAATGTTAATGAATATTAAAGAAATTTTGATTATTTCAGATAAAAAAACTGTAGTAGATTATAAAAAATTATTAGGTAATGGTAAGGATTTAGGTATCCGAATTTTATATAAGACTCAAAACAAGCCAAAAGGTATTGTAGAAGCATTTAAAATAGGAAATAGTTTTTTAAAAAATTCTAAAAAAAATGTTCTCATACTTGGAGATAATTTTTTTTATGGCTCTGATTTGCAAAATGTGTTTCCAAGTGTTTTAGATAAAAATCAAGGTTGTTCAATTTTCTTATGTCCGGTTAAAAATCCATATGCTTTTGGAAATGTGATTTTTGATAAAAAAAATAAAATTGTGAATATAAAAGAAAAAATGAAAAATAATAAAAATAATTTAGCGATCACGGGTTTATACTTTTTTGATGAACAGGTAGTGAAATTTGCAAAAAAAGTATCTTTCTCAAAAAGAGGAGAGTTAGAAATTACCGATTTATTAAAATTATATTTAAAACAAAAAAAAATTAATTATAAAATATTAGGAAGAGGGTATCTTTGGTATGATATGGGCACAATAGAGAGTATTAATGAAGTAAACAACATAGTTGAAAATATTCAGAATCGTCAAGGTACTGCTGTAGGAAATGTTCATGAAGTTTCTTATCTTAAAAAATTTATTAACAAAAATAAACTTAAGTCATTAATACAAAATTATAATTCCCCATACTTTGATTATATTAAGCAAAAATATTTTTAAGAATGAGTAAAGTTTTATTTAATATCCCATATCAATTAAAAAATTTTAGACAATTTAATAATCTAAAAACTTTCGCTGGTAATGGATACTGGACAAAAAGTGTTCAAAAAAAATTAGAGAAAAAATACTCTTTTAAAAAGGTTTTGTTAACCGATAGCTGTACTTCAGCATTAGAAATTTCTGCTTTATCATTAAAATTAAAAAAAAATGAAGAGGTAATAATTCCATCCTATGCTTATCCAACAACTGCATCAGCATTTTTAAGATGTGGTTACAAAATAAAATTTGTTGATTGCAATGAGAACGATCCACGAATTAATCATTCTCATTTTTTAAAAGTTTTAAATAAAAACACAAAAGTAGTTGTAATTGTACATCATGCAGGGCAACCAGAAGATATCAACTTTTTTTTAAGATTAAAAAAAAAATATAAATTTAAAATAATCGAAGATGCAGCACAATGTATTGATTTGAGGATAGGAAAAAAGTACTTAGGTTCATTTGGTGATTTTGGGTGCATATCCTTTCACGAGTCAAAAAATATCCATTGTGGCCTAGGTGGGGCTCTCATAATTAATGATAAAAAATTTTATAATTTAAGTCATTATATTTGGGAGCGTGGAACCAACAGGAAGGATTTTGATAAAAATACAGTTAAAAAATATACTTGGACTGAAATTGGGTCAAATTTTTATCCAACTGAATTTCAGGCAAATTATTTATATAATCAATTGGCAAATATATCTCTTGTTCAAAAAAAAAGAAAAAAAATTTTTCAACTTTACGTAGATAATTTAAAAAGTTTAATTAAAAAAAAAAAGATTGTTAGCATGAATTTAAATTTAAAAACAAATTACCATATGAAGTATGTCATACTAAAAGATTTGCAAGAGAGGGAAAAATTAAAAAATTATTTAGAAAAAAATAATATTCATAGTGTTTCTCATTATGAGCCTCTTCATTTATCTAAAATTGGAAAAAAATTTACAAAAAGTGCATTTAAAAATGCAAAAAAATTTTCTGAAAGAATTTTAAGATTACCAATTCATACAGAATTATCAAAAAAACAAATTTTTTTTATTTGCAAATGTATTAAAAATTTTTTCAAAATTTAGTATTTATTCTTTATTATTACTCTGGGTCTTTTTTTTACCTCAGAGAAAATTTTTTGGATATATATACCGATAATTCCAATTCCTAAAATTATTAATCCTCCGAAAAATAATATCAAAATTGCTATTGTAGTAAATCCAGGGACTGATATTTTAAGTGCATAATATTTTAATATCAGAAAAATAGCATAAATTGCTGAGAATGAAGAAATTGTGAGACCTATATAAAAAAATATTCTTAAAGGTCCATCACTAAATGAGGTAATTGCATCGAAAAATAAATTAATTTTTTTAGAAATTGTATATTCCGATTTACCTTTGAATTTTTTTTCAATTAAAATTGGTTTTTTTTTGAAACCTATAGTGTGCAATATTCCATGAAAAAAAATTTCTGTTTCTTTAAATTTTATAAGCTCATCTCTAACGTTATTATTCATTAAAGTCATAGTAGTTAAGTTTTTAGGTATTTTAATTGGGCTGAAAAAGTTAAAATATTTATAAAATAAGTTCCCAAACATATTGGTTAAGAAACTTGCTGACCTTTTTTTTTGGACCCCATAAATAAAATCATATTGACCTATTTCATTAAGAAATAATTTTAAGTCGCTAGGATTTTCCTCTAAATCACTATCAATGCATAAAATTTTATCATATTTTGAAAATTCTAGTGCAGTAATCAAGGCTCTATGATGACCAAAGTTTTTACTTAATTCAAATATATTTAAGTTCGCATACTCTTTTTTAATTTTCTTTAACTTTTTGCATGTATCATCAATTGAGCCATCATCAACAATTATTATTTCATATGTATTAATATTTTGCTGTTTTAGAGTTTCTGAAATTTCATAAACAAATTTTTCAATTGTTAAGGAAGAGTTAAAAGTTGTTGTTACTATGGATAAATTCATATTATTTTTTTTTAATCATACTTTATTCAGATTTAAAAATTTTTAAAATAAATTTTTTTTTTTTTAAATAAAAAAAAGAAGGATAAAGTTCATTACTATTTATCCTTAAATGATTGAATTGATCTTTTATAGTTTTATTTACATCTAATTTATTATCTTTTACAACTCTTTTTTTATTAAAGTTACTTTTTCCAACCTGTTTTTTAAATTTAATTTTAGGATATCTTTTTAGAAATATATTGATTATTTTTAAGATTTCTTTTCCCTGAATTTTTCTTATCTCGTCATAGAGCTCAGTACCATTAAGCTTAAAACTAGATTGAAGACATATTGGGCCTGCATCCACTTGTTTTATGGCTTCAATTAAAGAAATATGAAATATCTTTTTTTTTTCTAATATTTGATATTGTATTGGAGAAAAACCTTTGTCCTTAGGAAGTTTACTGCAATGTGGAATTAAAACTAACTTATTAAGTTTAAGAAATTTTTGAGACAATATTTTTGTATAAGATATAGCAAAAACTATATCTTGATTTTTTACTCTATTGTAATTATTTGAAATTTTGAACAAATATTTTTTATTTAAATTAAACTTGTAACTAGTTAATTGATTTTTTATCCAACTGTTTTTTGGATCTAACAAAAAAGTAACTTTTAATTTCATTTAATGCTTTTAAAGCTTTTTTTAAACAATACTACAATAGGTATAAAACATTTAGATAATACATGAGTTTTCAATTTAATTATTTCTTTATGAAGAGTTTATACTAAATTATATTGAAAATTTAATATATATTTGTTTGAGCCTCTTTATTTGTGTAAATTTTTAAAAATTTCTAAATAATTTTTGATTAATCTAAACTTTTACTTTACATTTTTTGGATTTAGCGCTATTAAACCATGCCTGGTGATTATTGCGAAAGGGTAATACCCGATTCCATTCCGAACTCGGAAGTCAAGCCTTTCTGCGCCAATGGTACTTTGTCTTAAGACACGGAAGAGTAGGACATTGCCAGGCATATCTAAAATGAAAAAAATCATAATTGTAACTGGTGGTGCTGGATTTGTTGGCTCCAATTTAATCAAATCTCTTTTAAAAAAAACAAATAAACAAATTATTAGTTTAGATAATTATTCATCAGGTAATAAGAAAAATCATATTAATGATAACAGAGTTAAATACATAAAAGCTGAAACTGTTGATATTTCAAAACATTTAAAACATTTAAGAAAAAAAATTCATTCAATTTTTCATTTTGGAGAATTTGCAAGAATTTATCAAAGTTTTAAAAAATTTAATGAATGTTTTAAATCAAATTCTATTGGCTCTAATGCTGTGTTTAAATTTTGTCTAGATCATAATATAAAACTTATTTACTCAGCTACATCTGCTTCACTTGGCAATAAAGGATATGATCGAAATTTATCTCCCTATGCTTTCACAAAATATAAAAATTTGGAGTTATTAGAAAATTTAAATAAATGGTTTAAACTTAAATTTGAAGTTATCTATTTTTATAATGTGTATGGACCTAATCAAATTGAGGTTGGAGGTATGGCAACAGTTGTTGGAATTTTTCAAAATCAGTATAAAAAAAATAAACCCTTAACAATAGTAAGGCCTGGAACGCAAACAAGAAGATTTACTCATATTGATGATACTATTAATATTTGTATTGAAGCTTGGAGGAAAAATAAATGTGCTCACTATAGCATAAGTCACAAAAAATCTTATTCCATCAAAGATCTTGCCAAGATGTTTAAAACTAAAATAACTTACTTAAAACCAAGATTAGGCGAGAGATATGCTTCAGCATTAACTAAAATATCTAATAATCGTAAAATAATTGCTAAATATGGAAAAATAGATTTGAAAGATTACGTAACTTCGTTTACTAAAGGTGAAAAACTATGAAAATAAAAAGCTCATTAAAATCACTAAAAAAAAGAGATCTTAATTCTAAGTTAGTTAGAAGAAGAGGAAGAGTTTATATAATTAACAAAACAAACCCAAAATTTAAAGCAAGACAGAAGTAGGTTTTATGGACAATGAAAACCATAAAAGCACTTGGAATAACTTTACAAAATTTGTGTTGTGGGGAACTGTCGCGGTAATTGGAGTTTTAGTATTATTGGCAATATTTTTGTTATAATATTCTCTGATGAGAATTGCTTCAATTTTAGAAAATCAAAATATTGAGAAAAGAATAGCAATCACTCCTGAGATTGCAAAAAAGTACATAGCCTTAGGTTTT
>Ga0209632_10000208_pt1 | contig 60968 bp, 65 predicted proteins | sample COG_10_FD_184754 | JGI IMG/M metagenome (GOLD analysis project Ga0209632, IMG submission 184754) | Pelagic Microbial community sample from North Sea - COGITO 998_met_10 (SPAdes) (version 2) | ecosystem: Environmental > Aquatic > Marine > Neritic zone/Coastal water | place: Helgoland, sampling...
TGCTGCTGAGGCTGATGTCGATCCAGATGCTATAAAGGTTGGGGTTGGTGTTCCTGCACCTTCCAATGTTGTTACTCTTGTACTAAACGAAGCGCTTGGTGCCGTAAATGATCCAGATATTCCAGCTGCGGTAAATGGAGATGCTACATTAGTTAGTTGTGAACCATCACCTACAAAATATGCTGCCGAAGCTGTACTAGCAAATATTATGTCTCCGGTTTCTAGTGAAGCGGATATTGTGGTTAAAGTATTACCATGACCAATTCTAAGTTGGTTTGATTCTCCTGCTATGCCTTGGCTCCCCGATCCTATTGTTATGTTTCCAGTGCCAGTGGTTTGGAGATTTCCTGCACTTCTTCCTATACCAATATTGTTTTGACCTGTACTAGTGCTACTTAATGCAGCGTCGCCAAATGCTATATTATATGTACCTGATGATATGTTTCGCATTGTACGAAATCCAAAGCCTATGTTACTATCTCCACTTGTAAGATACAATAGTGCTTCTTGGCCTATACCAATATTATAATTAGCATCACTCATTCTAGCTACAGGACTTGTTCCTCCTGCTCCTGCTAACCTACCTATAAAAACATTAAAGTCTGATGCATTTGTGCTTAATGCATATCCTGCTGCATAGCCAATACAAACATTATCATCTCCAGTTGTATTTGTATACCCCGCATTTTGTCCCAAAAATACATTTCTAGGCCCATTAATAGTATTATTAAACCCAGCCCCCGATCCTAATGATAAGTTAGTAGAATTTACTCTAAATGCGTTAAATTCCCCAAGTACAGTTAAAGACCCAGTTATTATAGCCGAACCTGTAAATGGAAATGGGGTGGATGATATACCAGATAATTGAGAACCATCACCTAAATATGTTCCAAATGATGCGGTTGAAGCTGCACTCGAAGATACATCAGCTATAAAGGTAGCTTTTGTTGAAGACATATCTAACCACGTATTACCTCCAGCTACAATTGTAAAGTCGACTGCTGCGGTTCTAGAAGATAACGCAACACCAGTTCCTGCTACTCCAGTAGTTGTTCCTAGCTCTAGTGTCGATCGTGTAGCTCCTCCATTAGTAATAAATATTAAGTCTGTTCCAGAGTTGGAGGAATTAAGGTTCCAACCCCAAGCTGTACCTCTGATTTTTATATTCTGGCCAGTTGATGCGGCAGCGGCAGTAATGTTTAAGGTTTCACTTGATCTGATAAACGTCTGTTCATTATTACTACCACCATTAGCAGATCCAACTGCTGACATTTCTAATATTGATTGAGCAGCGCCTTCACCACCAGTTAACACAATACCAGCTCCTTCTGTATAAACTGGACTTAAATTATCTTCAGTATCATATATGCGTAATCTCGTTCCATCATTACTGCCTGATATTACTATGGCAGCTTTTGGAGCATCTGGCAGTGACAGTAAAGGCAAAGATCCAGATAAGATTAATGATCCAGTTATAACTGCATCGCCGGTAAATGGAAATGGGGTGGATGATATACCAGATAATTGTGAACCATCGCCTAAATATGTTCCAAATGATGCGGTTGACGCGGCACTTGAACTAATGTTACCTGATGATGTTATGCTTCCGAGTACAGTTATAGGATGATTGGTGAATTGGAATCCAACATCACCATATCCAGCATCTGCGTTTATCAACAGTTTAGTATCATTTCCAGAAGACCCCTCCATATCACCAATCTCAACTGTCGATGCTCCTAAAGCCAATTCAGCTGTTGTCGATGTATTTGAAGAATACGCTATTTGAAACAAATCCGGATCCGTGAATGGCCTTGCATATATATTCATGAAGGTTGAATCATCAGCATTTTTACCAAAAATAAAATGCTCGTATCCATTCTTTCCAATTTGAAGCGTATTTGAGGTAGTGCCGGATGAAGCAGATAATATCAATGATCCGGTTATAGATGCATTTCCAAGATGACTACCATCCCATTCTGCAGTGATACCGGTTAATCCAGATCCATCTCCTTCAAAGCTTCCGCTAAACGATCCACTAACACCTAATGCGTTTCGAAGATCAACTCGTCCACCACTAACAATTAACTGTCTATTTGTAGCTAAATCAATATTAACTGAATCTTTAAACTGCGCTTCAGATTCTACCACAAATGCAGATGTACCTGTAGATATAACAACATCATCACCGTTACCAGCAATATTAAAGTTGCCACCACCAGTATTCAATATTCCAGATGCAGATACTGTCGTAAATGGTTGATCGATATTAGCTGCTAATATATAGCTAGCTGATTGGGCTGATGTAACATAACTTGCTGTTGCAACACTCATCGATGCGGTTTGTGAATTAGTTACAAATGATGACGTTGCGCTACTTGTAACAAATCCTAATTCTGTGATTTGTGCTGATCCTGAAACTGTGCCGGATGGAACCCCGCCACCACCTCCATTCATTGCATATGATGCTGTAACAGCATAACTTGCTGATATATTATATAATACATTTTCCTGGAGCTGGCCTGGTCTAATTTGTCTAGCCATTATGCCCATCTCCCATTAACAATAACAGTGTCTGTATTCAAAATATCATATCCCAATGTTCCTGTATTAAATACAATTGTTTGTGTTGTGTTTTCATCTGGTGTCCACGTATACGCTGCTTTGTCTATGTATTGACCATTTACATACACATCAAATTCATTTTTAACGGCAAATTGCAAAGTGGTTGGATTTTGTGCTGGCGTAGCTGTAATGCTGACTTCCGTTGCAGAAACATATGTAGCAGTTTGATCTGTTAAATTTGTTAGGTATAACATTGTAGTGCTATCAACAGATGTTTTACTTCCTCCGCCATTAACAATAACACTACCTCCGCCGGCAATCGTTTGTGATGCATTTAATAATTGTTGCGGTACAATTGTAGTATTAAATATATTAGTATTTACATCTACTACCATATCGAATACTAATTTTTTAACTGAGTACATTTTTTTTAAAGTTGCAATTTTAGTTTCATGTTCTGATAAAAGAGTTCCTAATACTGTTAACGGTATAGTTGCTCTAACTAAACGATCTTCGCCTGTTGTATTAACAGTTTCAAAACTAACATTGCCTATAGAAGTTTCATATCGATTTTGTTCATTACCCCAAGCAAATCTACCATATGGTAATATTTGATCTATTACATCATTCATTTGAGTTGTAAAATCACACCAAATCATCATTTCATATTCAACTGTAACATATTTTGGTATATCAATTACATATACTTTATCCGAATTAGTTGGTATATTTGTTGGAATTGGAAACAATTCATCTTCATACCTATTTCGTTTATTATATTTTGTTTTGTATATTATACGATTATCTGAAAGTGTACGATTAACATCTAATCCTTTTTTATTGTCTCGCTCTTGCATTGAACTACGTTTTATCATAATAAGCGGAGATTGAAGCATTCCTTTTTCATCTCTAATATATCCTAAACGACGAACATTATCCCATTTTTCTCCATTTGAAAATATAACAGGAATATTTATCAGGTTTTTATTAGCAGTAATTTGTGGTTCTATTTCATTTTCAATATACCATTTAATGGCATAATCAATATCATATACTGTTCGCTGCGCACTTCGTATTACATCATCGTCGCGTCTTGTTTGCTCGGCCCGATTTAATATTGGATCATCAAATATACCTTCTGTGCGTTTAGGACTAGGTTTATTTGTTTTGCGATCTATATTTTTTCTGTTATATCTAGGCACGGCTATCCTTTAAATGCTGGAGAAGCATTGTTGCCTCCAGTTCTTATATCTTTAATGCCTTGTGGTGTTTGACGAGTAACATGAGCGTCTACCATTACTGACACACTATATCCATGATCGTCGCCATTGGGCCATGTTTCTGGGTTTTTACCTACAAAATATTGATTTGCATCAACATTGTCTACTTCAAAATATTCATTGTCCCAAAGCAATATATCTCCAACTTCTGGATAAAAGTCTGCTCTAACTAATATATCTCTAGATATAGCAAATTTACCCGTTCTAGTATATGTGTGTCCATAATCGTCCATATTTGAATTTTTTTCGTCTTTGGTAATCACACATGGTATTAATATAGAGTCATAATACGATTTATTTTCTGATTCTCCGTATATATTTGAGTTTGATGGTCCAACTATTAATTTGTAAAATTCTATCTCAGTATCAATTATTGCGTTGATTAATTCTGAGTTAATTGCTGCTACAAATTTAGCATCTCGTTGTCCACCAAATAATGCCATGTTTTATCCTATATATATTTTTAATGGAACTTTGCTTAATATTTCCATTTGTTGAGTAGCTTCCGCCCCTTGCCTTGTGAGCATTTGTTCTTTTGTCAATTTTTCTAAAAATTCTCGAAGCTGAGTAATTAATGCTTCTTTTTCAGACTGACCTTGACTAACCAAATCTCCTCCGTTTAGTGTTACTTCTCCTCCCGGGATTGGTACATTTGAATATTTGCTACGAATATATCCCAATGTTTCTTTGACTTGAGCCGCTCCATATCTATATATCCAACTACGCCCCATATCATTAATATTGGTGTACTTTTGATATGAGTATGGTATATTAGATGCGTCTGTGACTACACCGTTTAAAAGTGCGCTATTCCCAAATAATACCCCATCATTCGTTTTGTCTTTTTCATACATAAATTCAAACCAAACTTTGTCATAAAATGGTGTAGATATAGTACCTTGTGTTCCTGGTACTGGATATAATTTGATATCATCTCCATGAATTTCAAATGAAAATGCGGATTTTCTAATTCGATCGTTCATTTCAATAGTTTGAATTCGGAATAAATCCATATGCAATGGCATCATCATGAAATTGACACTAGGAGAAAATCCTCCAAAATCAAATGCATCTAAAAGTTGTTGTGAACCTAATCCAGTTCCTACGAATGGATCAAAATATCTTACTATTGCTGGAGGCGTATTATGAAGAACTTTTCTAATTTCGATACCATTATTATTGGTAATGTCTACACCTAATGATGCAGATACAGCTTTTCTAATACTATATGTTTGTTGTCCGTCTTGTACGTCAATTGATGCAGTATGCCATTTTACATTACCTCCGGAGTCTGCTTCTGTTCCATATGTTTTTGATAGCTTAGTAATATAACCTAAATTACCTCCTACTAATGCTCCAGTAAATCCATCGCCAGTTAAAAAACTCGATCCAGTGTCTACGCCTAATGTGTTTATTAAATTGTTAACAATGTTATTTTGATTAACTTGATTGGAATATTCTATAACTGCAGTTTCAAATGCCGTATAAAAATTTATGTCTAATAGTTCAACATCCATGATTGGATATCCAACATGATTGGCAGCAAAGACAGCAAAACTATCTGCTTCACTTTGAAATGCATTATCATTATCAAAAAATCCAAATGGTGTTTTTCCAGGCGCAAATGACGAACTACCGGGCCAAATTGGTTTATTTTCTGAATAGTCCATATTTTCCTTTTATTATAAATATCAATACTTTTCATTTAGAAGGTTCAAAATCTCTTCTAAAGATTCATGTCGGTGGTTATCTGTTAAAATAATTTCATTAACATATTTCGATTCTTTAATTTTTGGTACCTCATGTATAGCAGAATCGTTGGTATATTTTAAATCAATTTGATACCGGTCTCCACATAATATCATAGTGCTATGTTTGCCTAACCGACTCACAACCATTTGTAGTTGTTGTTTAGTTAGGTTTTGAAATTCATCTACAATACATATTGAATGATCAAAAGTACGTCCTCTAAAATGGGCTAATGAAACTAATTCAATATTTTCTTCTTTTTCCATTTTTTCTAATAATTCTGGTTTATTGTAAACTTTTCTCATGTTACTTCGTATAGGAACAAGCCATTCGCTCATTTTTTCTTCCAAAGACCCAGGTAGGAATCCATTATCTTCAGTAGATACAGTAGGACGAGTAATAATAATTTTGTCAACTTCTCGTTTAAAATATTTGTCTAATGCTACTTGTACTGCTAACAATGTTTTACCTGAACCAGCTTTACCTAATATAAAGTTAAATGGTGTTTTTAATATTTTAGCTTTTGCTTGTTTTTGTTCTTCTGATAATGTTATAGAAAATTTAATACTGTTTTTTGGAGGGGTCTTGACCCGGTTTGGTGTCGACATATTATAACCTTTTTAGCTTAATTTAGTAAGTGTTGTTTGACGATATGACATATCTTTAAGTGTTTCAATTTTACCTAAACATAGTTGTCGAATTGCTTGAAATGTTTTATTTGCTGGGTACGGTGTTAAGATTTTAATTTTAACCAACTCTTTATTAGGTCCCAAGTCTTGTTCTATATGAACCATTAAAACTAAACGTATTGCTCTGATTCGATCTAACACGTCTACAAGTCGGCCGTCATACCGTATATCTGCAAACATTTCGTATTTGATTCTTGGAACTGCCATATTATTTCTTTTTTATATAAATATCAAAACAGTAAAAAAGGGGAGCCGAAGCCCCCCTTTTCCCATTCAATTGTTAATTCTTTAAATTAAAAAGTGTTTAACTGTTTAACTATTAAAGAGTCTCCAATCCTTTCACATATACTTTTCCGTAGAATTCTGGACGAACTACTTTCTTCGCGTAACGTGTCATGACACCTTTACGTGGAGTGAAGTTTACCGGATCATATACTAATGGAGTCATGATAAGAGGTACATATGGAGAGAAAACTGCTCCTGTTTCTAGGAATTGTGCTCCTCTGAAGCCCATAAGAATTACATTTTCTTTCATGTATGGATTTTTATAAACAGTGTATCTGTTATTGATTGCACCAATCTTTTGTACACCTGCGGCAAATTCCATTTTGTCACCATTTGTGTCTGCAGCAAATCCAGGAATAGATTCAAGGATAGTTGCAACTGCTGGAGATGTAACTAAGAAGTTAGCACCACCACGCAATGTCTTTTGGTGAATTTTATTTGAAACTTTCTGCAATTTCGTACCAAGAGTTTGGAACCATCCACCTTGCGTGTTATAGAACCCACCAGTAACAGCAGACGTTTGATCGAATGCCGATCCATTCCAGATCTCATTGTTAACAGCTGACCAATACTCAGTAGTTGGAGCAGATGAAATCAACATATCAAGAATCTCTAAATCGATCTCCATTGATACATACTCAGATAACATTGAAGTTAATTCTGCTTCTGCATCGATAGAGTGATAAGCGTTAAGGTCTTGAGCGAACTCAGGAGTCCATACAGCCTTTAACTTACGAGTCTTAGCAACGATTGGCTCACTTTGAAGTTCCAAGTTAACTTCTGGAATATCAATATCTGTACCTTCGTTAATACCACTTGTTCCACCAGCGTTACCTTTGAATGGATTTTTGTCTTCAAAATCACCTCTAGTTGTATCCGTTGGAGCCAAGCTATAGTTGATGTTAAATGTATTATTCGTGATCGCATCTTGAATTCCAGCTGCCAATGACATTGTTACTACCATTGATGCAGTAAAGTTAGCATCAATTGTTGAGAATGCTTGTACTGGAACAACTTCTGTAGATCCGGAAATCACTGTAAATGATCTAACAGCCAATGGATCAGCGTTAACTGGTACTGGTACTGTTAAATTAAAATACTGACCAGAATTGGCAGTGTAAAGTGAATCAAAGTTTAATGATGCACTAGTTGCAGATGCAGCTGCTGCTAAAGAACCTGTAGAGGCTCCTGCAGATACAGTTGCGGCAGTACCAGTTTGAGTTGGAATTGAATATCCAAATCTACCAGCACCATAAAGACCACCGGTTGGATCACCTGATGTATTAGTTACACCAAACATTGAATCGTCAGCTTCTGGAGTTCCAAATGGATGTCCATTGTCTCCAGGAACATCAGCATTGTCATCATCAAATCCAGGTACAGCTGTACCATATTTAAAGTCTAAGTAAAATACTAGACCTGATGGCAAGTTCATTGGTTGAACTGATACGAATTCTTTAGCTGCAAATTCAGCAAAGATTCTTCTTACTAATGGAAGAGCAACTCCTGCCCATTCCTCAGAACCTGCTGCGGTACCCGTAGCATTTGATTCTTTTACTAGTTGTCTTGCTTGATTTTCAAGCAGAGTAGCCATTCCGGCTTTTTCAGTCTCACTAGTAAGACCTTCTAATAGACCTGTTCTTTCCCATTTTGAAACGTGTGCTTTAACAGCATTTCTTTGAGAAGCGTCAGGACTTTGTAATAATGAATTTAAACTCATTTTTTGTTTTCCTTTTTTTAAAGTTTATTTAATTAAACCCGCTAGTTTCTTCCAACGGTTGGCTTGTTCAAAGCCTTCAGTTAATACTTGAGTTGTTGCTTTGCTTGGAGCAGTTGTTGCAACAGGTTTAGATGCTAATGATCTTGATTCTTTAACTACCTTTCTTTTACCTCTACTAGGCTTTTTGAAAGATTCTGCCAAAGTACTAAATACTAGTTTAGCTTCTCTTGTGTTTGCTGCTCTATCAAAGTTTTCAATAACTTTCATTTTTTGACCTTCGTTAAGATCAAAGTTTCTGAACAATTTGTTCGTGTAAAGAAGTTTTGCGTTTAGAAGATTAACTTCGTTGATTACCGATTTAAGATGACCAACCGTACGATATGCTTCGTCAAGTTCTTCTTTAACAACTTTAGATTCACTTTCGTTACATCCACATCCGCTTGTTTTGCCTTCTGCCATTGGTTTACCGCAATCTGGGCATTCTTTTTCTTTGTCTTCTTCGTCTTCTTCTTCTGCTAGAATTGCTTCAATAAGTTCGTCGATCGATTGATTGGTAGATTCTACAACTTGTCCTGGGTCAAGTCCATTGTCTTTTTCGGAATAATTTTCTGGTATCATATTATCATCATACTCTGCATAATCGCCTTCGCCATATATACCCTCTTCTTGGGAGTCAGCTTCTAGATCTTCTTCAAGCTCTCGAATAATTTCTTCAAGACCCAAATCTTCTTCCGCACCCATGGGTCCAACTTCTTCATCTTCGATGCCCATTTGCATTTCCGCGTCATCTTCCATATCAACATCCATTTCTGGTTCTACATCCATGTCATCCATTCCTGGTTTTGACATAATATCACCAGTAAAGTCAATTTCGCCGTCCATGTCAGTGTCAATTTCGATATCACCAACATCCATTGGTTCGCCGTCCATTTCTGGTTCCATTTCCATGCCGTCCATTTCTGGTTCCATTTCCATGTCACCTTCCATGTCATCCATTCCTGGTTCCAAAGCCATACCGCCTTCCAACTCTTCGTCTTCTAACTCACTCATCAATTCATTTTCTAGCATACTCTTCATTCTAGGGGCAAATGCCTCTTGAAGAGCAACTTTTGCATTCGCTAACGCAGTTTCTTTAACGGCTTTAGCATCCGCAATTGCTTCTTTTAGCAAATCTGATTTTGCCATTTGTTTTCTCCTTAAATTTGTTTTTTGGAAATAAGATTATTTTAAATCTTAATAGAATTATTTTATTTAATAGACACTATATAGGGATAGCGTATTTCCAATATAAATATACCGCTACTTAGAAAACAGTAAAAAAGTCCTAACATTTCTGCTAGGACTTGTAAAAAAACTTTAAATATTTAATCGTATTGATGTATATCTCGGATTTTCTGCATATATTTTGCATTAATTAATTGAGCTCTACGCTTTACACTAGGTTTTGAAAATGTTCTATTTTCTTTAACTGCGTCTAATACGCCTAGTTGTTTCATTTTTCGTTTAAATGATCTCAATGCAAATGATATGTCTCGATCTACAACTGCTATTGCCGTAGGTGCACCTGGTACGATGCTTTTGTGATGTTTTTGTTTTTTACTCATATAACTTGTTTTAAATTTTTCTTTTAGGTGGCATTCTTCTTGCAGGTGGTTTCTTTTTGCTTCTTGGTGCTTGAAATGCAAATTTAACTAGTTCTGGCATTTGTGAAAAATATCCTTGAATCTTTTGTGATTCGCTGCCTGGATCTTCTCCTAAACGAAAATAAAAGTATCCTGTTAATCCAGATCGAGAACGTTCGTGTTTGATAATAGTAAAGCCTTTTTTAGTAGTCCAACGTTGCAAATCTTTAGCAACTGCGGCAGCTTCTTGTGGATCTCGCAATCGATACATAACATGACCATTATAGTCTGTAATGTTGTTAGTTAATTGAGCTTCGTCTAATGATGGGTTATAACTGCCGTTCACTTCTAATTTTGCTGCGTCTTTGAAATCTTTCATATTTTGCGTTAAATCTGGAAGTATTGTATTTAATTCTTTTGCTTCTGCAGAAGAAATTTCATTCAACCCAAAAAAGTCTCGATACAATTTTTTAAACTTACTCATTATCATTCTTTTATATTATATAAATATATATTCAATTATCCAAATTAAAAGTATTTATTTAATCCTTCGCCAATATCATTTAGTGCAGCTTCCATTTTACGTTCATTAATAACAACTTCTGTTGCAGCTTTTTTTAGCTCATTAACTGCGGCTGTTACATAATTCAGTCTGCGCTTTTCCGCTACTTTCTCTAACATTTCATTTTGCGATTCACCAATCATACGTTCCGCAGTCTCAACCATTTTGCTAACACCGTTAACCATTTTTTCTAGATTTCTTTTAGTTACCATCGCATCAACTGTTTCTTCATATCTAGATATAGCTTCTGAAAATTCTTGTTTTTCTTCTTCTGTTAATGCAGCCGGTTGCTCACCGAATACCGTTTCTTTTTTCAAATGTTGCTCATACAATATATCTCGTATAGCGTTTAAATTTTTAGATTCAAATTTCATGTTATATCCTACATTTACCATCTTCACATAGTATTGATGTGATTATGTCGTTTACTTTTTTATATTTATTTGTTTTATTTTTTTCGACTGACTCTTTCATCATTCCCATGAATGCACCTTGCGTCGACGGGTTACTAACAAAATCCCAACAAATCAATTCAAAATCGTCTTGTACTTCTACAATGCCTTCATTTCTAAGTTCTTTTACGCTACCGAGGCCTCTACTAGAAATACCCAACGTAATACCTTCTTTAAACAATGACTTTAATATTTTTCCAGATGGTGTATCTAATACTTGAACTACGCCTTTTAAATCGTCGCCTTCCCACCATATTTTTAAAACATTGTGAGACACGTTGTTTAAATTGACAACACTTGACTCTGGATGATCTAATTCACCTAGAGCTCTGTTTTGATCTATATATTCTTTCTGATATCTCTGACATTCTCGCATTAATATATTTTTAGGATAGACTCTACCATTTTGGTTTTTTGCACCTGAACGTTGCAATATACCTTGAACTACAAATCCTCCTGGGATTCCATATTTAGCACCATTTGACTCATTGAGTGACCCAATTGGATTAAATTGCATGTATTCTACTAATAATGGTTTTGACATCTTACTCTCCTAATGATCTAACTCGCTCTGATATTTTAATTAATCGCTCTGATATTTTTCTTAAAGCATTATGTGTTCCGCTACTAAAGCCAGAATGTGATATTCCAGACTCAGTTTTTAATCTGCCAGTATATTTAACAGTCTCTTCAATTTCTTTTAGTTTTTTAGCTACTTCTCTAATAGACGCATTAACAGTTTTAGAAGGACTAGAATTTTTTTTGCCTAAAGCAAAATCTCGATATCCTTCTATAAGTTGTTCATATTTAGTATCCATGGCTTCCTGTACATAATCATATTCCGTATGAAGTTTTGTTTTAGGAGCATCAGTATATCCTGTGCTTTGGTTAAGGTTAGGATTTGTTTGTTTTCGTTTAGCAACAAAATTCTTCGTCATATATGCACCAGCTCCAGCTGATGTGGAAGCTTCGTCTACTTCTTTATCCATTGCTGCGTCTATTGCTTCTCCGCGTGCTTGTTCCCAACTAGACAATTCTCCATCATCATTTAAATCGGATTTTGCATCTACTGCTTCGTTTTTAGCACATCGTTGACATTCGTCTTTTATATGTGACGTTAATTTTCCAGAACATTTTTCACAAGTTTTATATTCCCAATCATCTCGATTTTTACCAGCGGCACTTTGCATAGCAGCTTTTGAAGTTTTACTCATGGCTTTTTTAATAGCATTATCTTTTACACCTCTATACTCGTCTGAATCAGATTCTTGGTTGCCATCACCGTCCCAATCTTTTTCAGTAAGAGCTTTAAAGCTTTCGTCTATTTGTTTCAAAAATGATTTCATTTGTGCACTCCATTTAATTCATCTATCAAGTCCATGTAACGCATTAAAGAAACTATATTAGATTCATTTAAATGTTTCATTGTTTCTACATTGCATAGCATTTCAGAAAGCCGTTGTACTTTAATTTTAGTTACCTTTTCGTTGATGCGATTTGCATGTTCCGATAATCTCTTTTTCAATGTTGGTATAACTTTGCTAACATATTGTTTTAGTGATTCTGAATCATTGACATTGGTAATATATTGATTCAACAATTGTTTTTGTGATTCAGATAATACCGAATACTTGTCATTGAATTTGTCTATCATTATTTTATATGTTAATAAACGATCGGTTTTTTCTTGTTTCGAAAATGTTTCTAACAATGTGTCTTGTTTAGGTTTCGAATTTGCTTTTGGCAATGTGTTTTCAACAATAACATTTTTACATTGCATCAAGCGTTTTGGGTTGTCTGTTTCTTTGTATTCAAACAACAAGTATATGGATGCCAATTCTTTGTAATTATTGATATGCATCTTAGCCAAGTCTTCAAAAACAAATTGTTCTGATATTTCTTTGACTAAATTATATTTCTGTCTTTTTAATACACTCTGATTTATTTTTGAATGTGTATGTTTGATAGTATTAATATAATCTAAAGCACGTGCTTCTGTTTTATGTTGTTCTTTCAATAATCCATTATACAATTGGAGCTCTTTGGCTAACTCAGTGTTTTTGCCAAAATACTTTTTAATAATGTCTATAGTTACTGATTTGTCTGACGTCATTGTTTCAGACGTTAACTTGCGAACTAGCATTTCAAATAAAATGCCGGTGTTCTTGTATTTTGAATGTTTTAGTTTTTTCATACTGAAGCCAGTAGTTTTCTTTTATTTATAAATATGTACGAATCTATAAAATATTGTTCTCATCTAACATTGTTCCTGAATCTTCGTCATTACTAGATGATTTAAGTGTCTCTGTTATGATTTTTGATCCTTTTTTCTTCTTAAAATAATTGATAACGCTTTTACTTTCAGACGTCATTGACATTTTTCTTTGTCGAACATCTGGTTGAAATGCAGTTTTTTGATTTTCTGGGTCAAATGCCTGTTTAATTGTTTTGTTACCAAGCGGATCCCATCCCATTTCATTTTGATGTTGTCCCGACTTGATTCCTTCATATGGTCGACCTCCTACGTCTTTATCTTCAACTTCATCAGAGCTCATATGCATTGATGCTAAGTCGTGTGGAGTGCCATAAGATGCTCCAGTTATTGTAGGATCATTTCCTTCTTGTTCAATTTGATTTTGTCGGAAACGAAGTTTCAAGTCTTCTATAACATTGGTTCTTTCTTGCAGCCATTGTTCTTCGGACATGTTGAATATGAATTCATATATGTATTTATCTGATACCAACTTGCTGTCTTTCATTGTGTTAGCAAGATTTATTTTTTCGTTCATCAATGCAACTTTTTGTTGATCATATATGATGGATGGTGATGTTAGTGACAAGTCAAAATTAACCAGATCTTCGCCTTCATATCCTTGCGATGCAAGATGCACTATACCAATTTTATATAGTTCAGAAACAATAATTTTTTGTATGCGTTCTATTGTTCGGGCGAATCGCATATCCATTGATGCTAATGTAGTTTTACCTTCAACACCTTCATCAAAACCTAGGAAAGGCTTTGGTATCTTGAGAGCAGCCATCATCTTGTTTTTCACATACTCAATATCTTCAGTACCAGTCCATGTCATTCCTGGTAGTGTGTCTATTTGCGTTTGTGAATTGCCTCCCCTAACCGGTAAAAAGAAGTCTTCAATCATGTTATTGAGATTGAATTTCAAATTGTAATTACCTGTTTTTTGATCGACGTGTGGAATTTTTTTCATCTTGTTGATAATTTGTTCCATGAATGTGTCTACTTCATTAGGTGGTATGTTACCTATGTCTATCTTGAATATACGCTTCTCTGGTGCTCTCATTATTCTGTGTATGAGCATTGCATCTTCAAGCATGGTTAGTTTTTGAAACTCTTGTCTTGCTCCTTCTAACATGGAACGGCCATATGGTAAAAAGTTAGAATCTGATAGCAGTCGGAAATGGGCAATTTCGAAAGTATCATACCATTCTTCTGCGGTTGATATATGTTTAAACTTTATATCATATTCGCCAGTTTCACTATCATATTCTTCATAACGTTCAATTTCATAAGTAGAAAGTGGATGTGCATTTATTATTCCAATCTCGTCTGCAATATCTAGTTTTAAGAAGAAATCTCCATACTTTGTTACGTTTCTAATCCATGACCACATATTAAAGTCAATGTTTAATATGTCGTAAAACAAGTTGTAAAGTACTTTTTGCAGCTTACTATCATTGGTCTTGATAGTCAATATATCTCCGAATTGGTCTTCCAATGTAGATTCATCAGAATATATATCTAATGCAGAATGAATAATTGGATCGCGGTCCATCATTTCATAATCAGTATACAATTGTATACGATTTTGGTGCATATAGTAATTAGAGTCATACCCACCATGTAGCCCTCCAACTTTGTGTTTAGTTGAACCATGAAGCCTGGTATATCTGTCGGCTAATTTAGTATGAGCTAAGTTTCCGCCGTTCTGTAATCGATTAGTATCAACTACTCGGAGCTTATCTTTTCCAACTGCTCGTACTATAACATTGGTACGAAACAAATTTCTTAAACGTTTTCTTAACGACGCCATAATGTATTTCTTTTATTATAAATATAACTAATTAAAGATCCAAGCAATTTTTATATTAACCAGGTTAAATCTTCGCCATCTTTGCCATTGTGCCAATCCCACCCTGAATCTTTGGGTCTGTTATTTGCAGTGTATATAACATTGTCGGATTTCTGAAATTGCGATAATGCTCGCTTGTTTAAATCAATTCCATGTTGTCTTAATTTTAAAGAAGTATCTCTGAGCCATAATCCTATACAAAAAGCCATTACTAAATCATCATTGTAACCTACTTGACTTTGTGCTTTGCCATTTAACCATATAAATACAAATAGCTCTTGTATGAGTCGTTTACTGCGTATAACCGGTGTGTTTTCTCGCATATACATTTCTAATGCAGATATCATTAATGGACGAGTTCTGCTTGTTGTCGACACTCCGGGAACCATTTTTGACTTGTCTTTCATGTCATATCCCTTTTGAAGTTGAACGTCTACATCTACATATCCATCGTCTTTATATGTATAAAATAAATTTTCATAGTTTCTGTCTAATGCTGGTTGAATTGCTGCCCACCCTATATTTGCATTTTCAATTGCAAGTAAAGCATTGTTCCATTCTGTTGCAACTGTTACTAACATGTTACCAAAATCTTTAGGTGGTATCTTGCCTTTATATTCAGCAACTTGTGTTACTGTTTCGACATCTAGAACGTGAAATGTAGACCAGTCTGCCGCATCGCCCCGAGCAACGTCAGCTACTACCACATAGTCTTTTGAATAGTCAGGATATTCCCATACCCAATATCCATTGTCAAATCCACGCTTTTCAATTGGCTCACAGCATTTTTCTTCATATGATAAAAGTATTTTACCATCAACTACAGTGTGACCTGAACTAACAAAATCACAATCACATTCTTGAGCAGCACCACGTTCACCTAATAATTGTGTTTGTTCATTACGCCATATTTGATCTCGATCTGGATGAACTGTCCAATGCAATTTAATGTTGTGCCATTGGGTTTGAGCATTAGTCTCTCCATCTACCCAAGTTTTATGAAACCAATTACCGACACCATTTGGAGTAGATAAAACTACAGCGCCACCACCAGTTGATAGTGTTGCTTGTGATGCTATCCATATCTCTTCAATGTTTCTGATAAAAGCGGCTTCATCTATTATTAATAAGGATAATGCTTCCGAACGTGCTCCTGTACCTGCACTTGATACTGCTTTAATTTGAGAACCATTTTTAAATTTTAAAGATAATTTGTTGTCTGCTTCTATAGTACCTTTCAACCAACTTGGTAAATTGTCATGCATTACTCGAACTTTAGTTACCAGGTTCTTTGCTACTTCTTGTGTAGTTGCAATAACTAACACGTTAAAGTCTTCGTTAAACAACATGCTCCATAAAGCAAATCCTGCTGCTAATGTTGATATACCTAACTGTCTAGACTTCAATATAACACTGTATCTGTTGTCTCTGAGTTGTGATAATGAATCCTCTTGAAAGTCATATAAATTAAATTTTATTTTGCCTCGCTTAGGATGTTGTATATAACAATATTGTCGCATAAAGAAAATTGGATCGGCAGCACACATTTGATATTGCTGTTGAATGATTTCTTTTATACTTGGATTTGCCATTATTGTATTACCTCTACTATAAATTTACCTGTTAATACTGTAGTTAATATTCCGGCACTAAACCATATAAATTTATGATTATACCATTTAGGTTGTAAATGTTTTTGTTGTTTAACATATAGATTTATGTTTTCTTCAAGCAGATCAACTTGTTGTTGTTTGAATTGTAAATGTAATGAATCCAATTGCAATAACTCATCTTGTTTTTGTATAACTGCATCTTGTTGATATATTAATGCATTGTTAACTGAGTCTTGATAATACAGTTCATTTAATGTTTCTGATATGTTTATTAATTGTTGTTCTGTGAAACAAGTATCAGATACAGTTTGTCCGAATACAGTTATTGGAAATAATATTGCAAAAATTAATTGTTTCATTTTTTTCTTTTAGTTTTTGAAACAATATTCTTTTTTGCGTCTGTTACAGATTTTTTTGGACGGCCGGGTTTACGTTTTACCGTTTTAGTTTTTTTGACTGTTTCTTTAAGATCAGTCAAATCTTGTTTAACTTTATGTTTTTGAGTTTTTAATTGATCTTCTTTACCTTTGACTCGTTCAATCTTTTTTTCGTTATCATCAATTTTTTCTTGAATTTTTTCAGATTTTTTTCGTTTGAATAATCCTCCAAATGCTGATATAATTGCTATAGCTGAAATTATACCTCCAACAATCCAAAACCAATACATTTTAATCTTGTTCCAAATTTTCATTTTTTTCTCCATTTGTGTGTGTATCTAATTTATTTAAAAAGTTTTGTTTATACTCTTCAAATCCGTTTATAACTTTTTCTTCAAACTCTTCGGGAGTCATTTGTGCTGCCCAAGACTCAGTATCTCCTTTGCCATTAATTACTAGTTTAGACGCTTCTGTATATACTTCCCGCAACATATTAACATCCTGTTCGGCTTTTTGCAACCATGCTAATGCATTAGCTCGAGTTTTTTCTTGAGCATATTCTTCAAATTTACCTTGTTTTTTTAATTCATGTTCCATGTCAATAACACAGTCAAAACACATTCCGTGTATTGCTCGCATTTTTTTGTTGAGATGATATGTTGGATCACACGTGCATGTTTCGTTTGGACAATTGGCAAATGTTTTTAATTCTTCTCGTACTTCACTTAATACTTCTGAATTTTTTGGCTTACGTGTTCGGAATCCATCGTGTTGCTCTACAATGGTTATATTTCCATTTGCGTCGACAGTTTCCCACGTATCACCAATTTCATGATGTTCGTTTCGTTTTTGTGTTGCATCAGTATCACTGAATCCTACTGTTTTTTTGGTTTGAAATTTGTGTGTGCCATCGAGCATTTTTTCGATAGCTTTGATGTTTTGTAACTTGTTTTTTCCCATATTTTTCTATTTATTATCTGTATAATCGTCTGATGGAGTTGGTGTTATTGATTTTAAATTTGTTCCATTATTTCTTGCAGCTGCAAGGAATGCAGATAAAAATTGTTTATTTTTTGAAGTTGATTTTCCTTTTAATAATTTTAATAGTGTCGCAGCATATTTTGCGCCAGCTTCTTCAGGTGTAGAATTTTTAAAATATTTATTAAAATCAGTTTCATATTTTTTGGCAGTATTCTCTAAATTTGTTTCAGTTGCATCAATTGGTACTGGTTCTGAATCTGTTTCTGCAGCGTCATCGGTTGTTGCTGGTGCAACTGGACTTGGCGATGGACTAGATGATGACAAACCTCCGCCACCGCCTAGTGTAGCACCTCCACCCATATCTGCTGCTGGGTCTGCTCCGGCATCTGCACCTGGGTCTGCTGCTGGGTCTTCACCTGGATCTGTTGTTGGGTCTGCTGCTGGGTCTGCTGCTGGGTCTGCTGCTGGGTCTGCTGCTGGATCGGCGCCTGGATCGGCACCTAAGTCTGCTGCTGGCTCGGCACCTGGATCTGTTGTTGGGGGTGGATCTATTGTTCCTTGTTCCATTACATAATTTTCACGAATAACTTTGGCAATTTTATTACGTACATATTGTCGAATAATTTGTTCTTTTTGTGATTCATTCATTTCATAAACGCCATTTTCCATTGCATCTAAATATCCTTCACTATCTTCAATTTGTAATTTTTTAAATACCTCTCGAGCTTGTTTTGGAGAATATTCACCGTCTTGTACTTTTTTATATAAACGATTTTTAATCTCCGGTACCATATTTTCTATGTCATTAATTACTTCGCCGTTAATATTTCTAGGTACTAATGGTTGTACACCATCTACTAAATTAGGCACCATACCATGAGCGTCAGGTGCAGTATAATCTTTAAGATCTTTTCTTGCTGCAATCTTTTGTGATGCTTCAAAGTTTTTTGGTTTTGTGTATTTGCTGTTATGCTTTGTTTCGTTTTTTGCCATTGTTTTATCCGTTTATTTAATATAAATATTACCTTGCGTATTTTAACACTCCTAGTATCTGATTTACTGGAGCAAATGAACCAGTTAGCTTGTATGTGTTACCACCATATGTAAATACTATGCCTTCAATTGGCACTATAGTATCAAAGCCACCCATTCGTTCAATTTTCTTTAATTGTGTTTCTAATTTTTTAAGTGTGTCAGGATTATCTGATGTTTGCAAATCTTTAACCAATGACATTAAATCTGATTTAATTTGTTTAACTGCTTTTTTGGGACTTGCTGCTAAATAGTTTGTTATGTTTTTTAACACTACCGCGCCAAGTTTTAAAAATATGGATTCAAATGGTTCTATATTTTGTTTTTGGTATGACTTGAAATCTTTTTTATCAAATGCAGATACCCATTCAGAAAATGATTCATTGTCTATCATTTTAACAACATTGTTTATTCTGGTAGACTTATCATTGAATGCCCAACGGTTAGTTAGTATTTCTAAAACCTCTTGCGGTATAGCATAATCCAATTGATATGCCTTTTCACGTACTACGTCTTTCCACCATGCTCTATGATATTCAGATACTTGATCCGTTTCTTTTAATCCGAATTGATTTTGTAATCCGTCTATTTCAGCAAAGAATGCCGATTGTTGATCTTCAAAATCTTCTATTCGTCCCATTTTTAATTTGTTAGGAGGAATAAATGAAAATGTATTTTGCATATGAGCATTTGCATCTTGTATTACTTGTTGAAGCATAGTGCCTCCGGTAACATCAGTTTCAACTACTCTTCCATTTTCATCGTATTCTACTAAATTGTGAAATTGAAGAACTGCTTGTTCATATGCAATAACATTGGTTGTAGCAGGATATATAATTTCCATGTTTGCAAATACACGACCGTTTTTAAATATGCGTTGCAATGTTTCGGGAGATAATTTGCTTAAAGCGGCCGTTAAATCTTCTGTAGTAGCTTGAAATGCGTCAACTACTAATTTATAACCAGCTGCACCTTCTTTACCATTTGCATCAATTGATTTCTGATATTTTACTTGAAATTCTGCATTTAATTCGTCGGGAGTTAATGGTTGTTTTCTAGTTTTTATTCCTCGTGCAAAGCCTGGCCGGCCGTTCTTCCAAGTTACTTGAATGTTTTGTCCGTCTGTCTTTTCAGTAACAGCTTCTTCAATATCGAGTCGACCTTCCAATGCTCTAGATACTATTTCTTTCATGTCATTGAAAGTTAAGCCGTGAGAGTCATAAGGATGATTCATGTGGCCTGCTGCACCGCCCTCTGTTATCAAAGATTCTATTGTGTATATTTTATCTTGCGGATTATTTGATCTCCATGGTCGTCGTTGCGACTTAACTGTTCTAGGAATCAATTTAATTTGTCCTAAACTTTGATCGAAGTGTAATTGAAATGGCATATGAATAGGAACGTCAAATTGATAATCTGATGTTACTGCTGATGGATTACCTTTCATTACTTGTTGAACTATTTCTTCTCCGTATTCTGATGATAAATCTAAAAATAAATTTTCTAAATCGTCTAATGTAATTGTTCCTTCATTTCTAGGATCATTTAATCTATCCATAAAATGTGTTGCATAGCCTTGAAAATCTACATCTATACCATAACGTTTAAAAAATCTGTCTACGGTTGGTTCTATAGATTTTAATTCATCGCGCGTAATATAATTTTCATATAATGGTGCACCAAATACAGTTTTACCAAATTTATTAAAATTATATGTAAATTCTTCGCCTCGACTACGATCTAAATATTTTCTTAGTTTTTTTATTTTCTTGTCGTGAGCTTTAGCCATTTTTGGAGTTTGGTATCCTTCTACAACTTCATCGACATCTTCTGCCAATTGTTTACCCCACCAATCTTTGCTAAATAAAGACTCTTGCATTCCTTTGAGCATTTGCCATATGTTTTTTATTATGGCTTCTCTAGCTCCAGGATATGATGATGCAAATGTTTCATAGTCATCATTAGCTATTGCTTGACGAACTGTGCTGGCTGATATTGGCTCGCCTCCTCCATATGCTAATGGATCTACATTTATTTCTAATGGATTGACTTCAACACCATTGGCAATTGTTCTGCCTTTTTTATCACCAACCGTTTTATACTTTTCCACGTTGCTACCAAAACTTAAAGTTCGGGCATAATCATCTCCTTTTTGAGAAGCTGCCATGGCATATGTTCCTTGGTGATCTGGTGGTAATGCAAAAAGATATTCATATGCGGCCATTATTGGACTATTAAAATCTGTGGACTGTATGTATATATTTGAATTGTTGTTGAGTAGTTTGAATATTTCAATGCTATCTTCACGACTTACACCGTCTCGTTCTTTTGGACCGATAAGCATGATTACACGTTCTACATTAGAAGAATTTGCATAGCGTTGTGCTAATGCTAAATGGGCACCTGTTAATGGTTTAAACCCGCCTGGAAAAAGTACTGTAGTTTCGTTCATTTTATATAAATATGTTTAATTAAATTATCCTGGTGGTAGTGGTGCTAAAGGTGGCGTTGTTGCTCCACCAACTGTTCTACTTGTTCTAAATACAAAATTTTTCATTTTTAATAATGAATCTAGGTGTCCTGCGCCTGGATGTTGTGCTATTAAAAAAACTTTAACAAATGTACCTTGAAAATTATCTAAATTATTTCCTGAAACGAGTTCAGTAGTACGACCAGTCGATCCTGTATCTCCAGCACCAATTACTGATAATAATGTTGTAGTACTTAATAAAGTAGAATTACTCCAAGAATCGTAATGATCTGCAGTATCATCTGATATTGATGATGTATAGCTAGCAGATTGTATATATACAGCTGTTTGTAAACTTTTATTTGACCCAGCTGAGTTCCTAAATTCAAGCATACATGATAATTGCATTCTTGTTTCTCCAGGTAGTATAAACGTTTCAAATACCGATGCCGTTACTGGAGTTCCTCCACTTGTTCCAATATTTCCGGTATGTGTAAATTCATCTCTATCAAAATAAACTACTCGGCCTATATTTTTTCCATCTACAAATTCATTGTTACTATCAAATAATGTGTTTCCTCCTTGCTGAGCGATAAAACTAGATGCAGTAACATCTCCTTCTGGTGTTAAATGAAATCCACTTGCAGATATTTCTATGTTGCTATCACTACCACTTATAAACGCAGTATTTGGATCACCTAGAAAGAAATTTTGTGTTGCTATATATATTTCATCGTCGGCAGTAGAATATCTAAAATAACTACTGTTGTCTAAATATAATTCTAAACCAACGCCACTATATGCAACTCCGCCTTTTGTTCCTGCACTTCCTTGTAACGCACTACCACTCCAAAGAAGAAATCCAGGGTATCCTGCAGCAAATCCGTCATACCCTAACGATCTAACAAACCCTGTTCCTGCATTACCTGTTATAGCTACTCCACTATTCAATGAATCTGCTACATATAAAGATCCAGTAAGCATTGAAAAATCACCGTCAACATAACGATTACCACCTTCCCAATCTTTGTCATATACATATGTTATTTGTTTACTAGCAACTCCGTCTACATTATAATATTCTACTTTAAAAGATATTTGATTGTCTATTTTATGTGTAGTTTCTACAAATGTTTTTATTCTAGTATAATTAGGAGTATAGCCAACATCATTATCTGTTGTTACGTGCGCATCTGCTAATTGCCATTGTCCAGATTCTATTACAAATATTATGCTACCATGACCAGTTCCATCAGCATTAAAACTAAATGTTTTATTGTCAAATACTTGGGACTCCCCATTCATTCGTATTTCACCAACACGTTTTCCTAACTGTTTTGGTAAATCTTGATTGAATAAATCAGTAGTGTCACCGTCAAAAGCACTTCCGGACATATATACCGCTATAACTGGGTCTGCAAAATTGTCTGCAGATTGTTTTATTCCATATGCATCAAATGTAACTTTATATGCCGAGTCTTTAATAAATACTCCTTTATATGCATCTTTATTTTGAAATGTTACAACATAATTATTTGGAGTAATATCTACACCACTAACAATTTTTACAGCGGCATCTAATTCTGTTACTTGTGAACTAGTTGTAGGAGTTGTTGTTTCCGTTGCCCCAGTATACACATGACCTTCCCAATATGTGTCGATTGTAGTTTGAGATTTTAATTCTCCTATACTAATGTCTGGTAACAAAGAAGATGTGCTAGGAACAAGTATTTCTGTTTCTTCTAATTCTACATCATTAACTAATTCCCAAGTACCAACTGTGCCTTTATTATTTGTATAAACTTTTGTTCGACTAACATCACCTGTTGCTGGTTCTAATCCTTCAAGTTGAATATATGCAAATGATTGTGAGTTTTCTGTTTCAACATATGTTGGAGTAGCTTCATATGTTAATGAAAATGAACTATTTTTGAATTCTGAGTATATATGTGGAAATATACTTTCGCTACTATACACCGTATACTCTTTGTCTAATAAAGCTGTAGTTGGAGTTAATATCTTTTTAATCGTCGACACGTAAGGTGTGGTAACAACCGGATACGCAGGTGTAGGCGTAGGATTTACTGGAGATGAAACAGTAATGGTTCCTGTATTCATGTCGGTAATAAATGTACCGCCGGTTAATTCCGCAACTGGTTGTCCGTTTAAGGATGTAAAATTAACTGTACCGGTACTATATACAGGAAACTGAGTAGTAGCATATTGTCTATCTAATTGAACTCCTATCTGTTCAGATATAGTAACTGTTGGTAATGTTTCAAATATTATTTCCGAATTATTAGAAACCATTGGATTAATTGGAACTGTTCTTGTCCATTTAACATTTGCTTTACCTTGCCATTCAATTGGCGCAGGTACATCTTGTATTACAGATGCTTCGGCAATCAATGTAATAGTACAATCTCCTGGAGATGTATCTTCGTATATATAAATTGCAATTACTCGACTTTCATCTTCGTCTATATAATCTACAACTTCAGTATATATAGTATCTCCATTATAATCTAAAACCTCAATATTTAATATACCGCCGGTAGTTAAATTTGTAGGATGACCTCGTAGTTTAAAAAGATTTTTTCCAGCTGTAAGTCGTAATGGAAATTCTGATATCTGAAAATAGTCTGGAGATGTTAATGTTTTATCTATATAAAAAACTGGAATAAATTCTAAACCTTTATAGACTGCTTCTTTTCGTTCCATGGATATATATACTTTTTATATAAATATCAAACATGAAGAATCTGGCTGTATCCGTCAGTTTTATTTACTTCTATTAAATTGTCTACCATATCTCGCATAGTATCTACGTGTGATATAATAATTGAAAAATCAAATTTAGTTCGAAAATAATCAAATAGATTTGCAACGGCAGAAATATGTTCAGCATCTAAACTACCCCAGCCTTCATCTATTGCAATAAAATTAGGGCGAGGCAAAGCAGAAACATTGATAAGTGCTATTCGTATTGCTAAACTAGATATAAATCTTTCCATACCACTCGTTAATTCTAACGGCCAATAATTGTCTTGATCATATATAATATATCCGTTAATATTTTTACCATCAGTATTCATAACCATGTTAAAATCTACTACTTGATTTAAAACATTGTTTATTTCTGATTCTATTTTAGGAATTGCCTTTGATATTAATTCATATGGGATACCATCTCGCTTAACTGATTTTAAATAATATTCATATGCTTTATATTCTGTTTCTAATTGCTGATATGTTTCCAATTGCTCAAGTGCTGTTTTCTTTTTTGTTTTAGCAACTTGTATTTCACCATGATTAGTTTTAATTTGATCTTGAAGTGTTTTTATCTGGCCGGTAATTGTATCAATTTTACCTTTACATTCACTAATAGTTGTATCTACACTTTTATTCCAAACTATCGCAGATTCATTTCTTTTAAATGAGTCTTGCCGTTCTATGTTATTTTCTAATTCTGTTTCTTTAGTTTGAAGATCATTTTCATGGATTTGAAGTTGTAGTTCATATATTTCAATTTTATTTTTATATGTGTCAATATTACTATTTGATTGATTATATTCATCAAGGCGCGTTCGATATACAGTTAAACTATTATATATAATATTATTTAATTCAATATTATCTTGAATATCTGTTAATACTTTTCTATCTTGGTCAATATCGTTCTTGGCTTGAATTGCATCTTGCACGAAAACGTTAGACACACAGTATTCACAATTTGGGTCATATTTGTGCGTTTCAAGATGTTCAATTTTTGTTTGCTTATCATTTACTATTCTTTGTTGTTTTTTTAGTTCTTCTCGTAAACCGTCAATTTTAAATTCAGTATCTGTTAATTGTTTGTCTTTGTCTTTTAAGTCGTCGACATTGTAATTTTGTACATTTAACGCATTTTCAATGATATCAATTTTACGTTGATTATTTGAAATTGTTTGTTCTGTTTCTTCAATTGTTTGCTGAAGTTCTTCTATTTTTTCAGTTAAATCAGTTTCAGCTTTCTGTAATGTTTTAATGTCATCACCGTCGTAACTCGTAGGCTTTTTTGTTTCAATTAATTGTACTATAGAATCTTGCAATTTGTTTCTTTTATCTTGTTTATCCGATTCTTTTTTATTAGTATCAGTAATTAATTTTTCATTATTTTTTATAATAGCATCTGTAGATGTTATTGTTTCTGCAAAATCAGTTTTCTTAAATGCTTTAAGGCGTCCTGATGTCTCTTTTATTTCATCTGTTGCTAAATGATAAAGTTGTTCAAATACAGTAATATCTAAAAATTGAGATAACAAGTCTTTTCGTTCTCGTTGTGATTTTTCTATAAAATTATTATTATCTGCTTGTAAAGAAAATGCAGTTAAAATAAAATCATTATATGTTCCTAAATAACGACGTATACTTTTATTTGTATCACTTCGTTCATCGCCATTTAAATTTTCTGTTTCAGTATAAAAGTTAACATCGACCTTTACATGTTTATCTTTCTTTTTTGTTCCAACACGTTCAATTGTATAAAGAACATCATTCATTTTAAATTTAAACACTCCGCGGAATCCAGATTTTTTATTGTTTAACACTTCATGAGCTTTGCTTGTTTTACTGCATTTGTCAAATATAGTATATGTTATAGCATCCAATAAACTTGACTTACCGCTTGTATTCGCAGCAAATAAACCACAGACATCACTCATTTTATTGAAGTCTACATTGTTACCAGAGCCATATGAAAACATGTTGTCAAATTCAAATGATACCGGATGCCATGTTATATGACGAACTGATTCAACTGCAGGTAGTTTAGAATTGATAGATCGATTAATATGTCTTATTGCATCTAACTCATCTGTAGTTGCTTGTGGAAATTTAGTGTTAATAAAGTCAGTTAACAGAGTATTTTGATATTCAACGTCTCGAACATTGCCAATCGTAATAGTTCCAGATTCAGTATTGTTTTGTGCGGATATGGTTCGTTGTATGGTAATGTCTTGAACATTGTATTTTTTACGAATCATGGTAACCAATCGTTTCATGTCTGATGCACTGGTTTCATTGAACTTGATTCTTATTCTAGGCTTGTTAGGCATCCGATGTGGTGACTTGACAATTTGAGAGCCTTCTGTTTCTATAGTTACATATCCATAATCATTGTGTATTTCTACAAATTCAGCTTTGCGTGTTTCTACGTCCCAAACAAGTATTCCATGGTCTAATGCTTCACCGTGATTTTGTTGTATTAAAGATCCAGGGTATGCAATAGTTTCTGTTAAGAATTGAGCTGGTTTATGAATGTCACCTAGTAGTGTCATGTCGTGTCCAGAAAACAAGTCAGTAGTAACATGCTCATTGGATATTTCATATCCTATATCTGTTTTAGCAGAATGCACGGCACCATGGTGTAATGCAATCTTCAAGTTGTCTGTTACAATGTCTTCGCCTTTTATGTATTGAGCAGGCTCAATATCAACAGCCATATGATTCCAAGTTATTCCAGCAAAATCAAATATTCCATTATCTTTTATAAAAACAATATTGTCATTAGCAATCATGTCCAATACCGGAGACAATGCATCTTCACGATATAAATTGTTTAGATTCATGTCATGATTACCAAGAATAACAATTGTAGGAATATTGAATCCTCGAAAGAAATCAGTAAGCATTCTAATTAATTCGGGGGACATGTCCAATTTACTATGAACAATATCTCCAGTAACTACTGCTATACTATTTTCAGTTTTAGTCTTATTAATATATTCAAACATGTTTTCAAATACATGTCGATATTCTTTGTGTCGTTTCAACGTACGAATATGCACGTCGGATATATGATAAATTTTATCTGCTTTTGTTATTTCCATAAAATACCCATTCGGAGTTGCATTAGTTGTTCAAATGTCATTACTCTGGTTTGCTCTATAATTTCCGTTATACGATGAAATCCTAAATCGGATGCATCTTTATCTTTTAATTCTATAAAATATACATTTAATCCTTCACCCATAAATCGTTCCGCAATACTCAATGCATTGCGAATGGCGTCAGAATCTAAACATATGTAAATGTCTTTGACTCGTTTTTCAATAATCTTTTTCTGTAATTGAGGTTGTATAATTTTACCAAATAATGGTATTGCATTTCTTTTAATTGCAATTGCATCAAATGCTCCTTCACAAAGTATAATTGGCTCAGACCAATTAATTGTTAAATCAAATCCTATAATATCTTTGCTTACCTTTGGATTCTTGTGTTTGTATTTATCTGCATTATAAAATGCTCTACTAACAAAATAATTCAATTGTCCGTTACAATCATAACTAGGAATAACTATTTTACCATTATATACTCCACGTTCACAATACCCAATTCTATATTTTAAAATATCAAACATTGTTACTCCTCGTCGTTTTAAATATGACATAGCATTACGAAAGTCAGGAGTCTTTTTATGTTTCCATAAAGGAACATATTCTTCGGGCAATGATATTGTTTCTACATGTTTAACTTCACTGTCAAAGTTTTTATATTTTGCTGATTTAATTATGCGAGATAATTGTTCAAAGTATTGTTTACCCAAGTTCATTTGTTTGAATAAACTGTTTATACTTCTGCCTTTTTTGTCTGATATCCAACAGTGCCAAGCATTTTGACCTTCACTTGTTGTGTTAATATCTATTTCTAATTTAGGCTTGTAATGTGAAGTAAATGGGGAGAAAAATGCAACGTTATTACCTGATGTAGATTTACCTTTACCTAGGACAGATTCCAGTAACTGTAGTAATTTAAGATTTTGCATATATTATATAATAAGAAATAACTGTAATTAATCCAATTAATCCAATTAATAATATTATTATAATTAATTATAGTCAGACACATATATTACATATATGGTCTAACGATCAATTCAAGTCTGAATCAATCATTTTAAATAATTAACATCATTTTAATGAATATATTATTTTTTTTTCACAAATCAAACCTTATACGAAAAAACGTTTTGGATCTTGTGGTTTTTCGCCTGGTTTCAAACATTCCGCCATCCATTCAACTGGTATTTCTTTTTTTGCTACATTAGAAATACCCATCTTATTTGCATATACTTCATATGTAGTTTTACTGGCTTTTGATATTTTTTGATTTGGATTTTGAAACACCATTCTTATATCCATACCAGGATTACATTGCAATACATGTTTCATTTTTTTACGATCCGTAGCTGTCCAACGACCTTTTGTTTCAATATACATCAATTCGCCGTTCTTTTTAGTGAACACAAAATCTGGTGTATATTTATGTTTTGATTCTGGAACGGTATAATGAATAGTTTCAGTTTCATAATTTACATCATAATCGTTTGATTTAATCTGTTCTGCTACAGTTAATTCTAATCCTGATTTATAACCGTATTTATAAGCTGCTTGTCTTTTTTTACTACCAGCAGTATGCCAATGATTTTTTTTCATATAACTTTTTTTTATTAAATATCAGTACTAACGGTATAATAATTTGTTCCAGAAGGATATTCTAATTTAAATGTTACATTATCATTAGCATCAAAACTGGACATCATCTTTCCTCGCATACTTAGCCAAGCATCTCTTATATTATTATAATTAATACTATCATATCTACATTGATTATATAGAGTTACATGATTAGTAGCTCCACATGATTTAATAACTGTGCCGTATTTTTTTCCTAACTCACTAGCTTTTTTTATATATTTACCAGATCGTCTCCAAAATTCAGATTTGGTATCAGTATGATAATTGTTACCAAAATACCATTTACCAGCTTCTGCATCATCATCTAAAATACCTACAAAACCTTGTACTTTCGCCCAATTAGGTTTACAATCATCATCACCTTCTGCCTTGCAAAAATCAGCTACTAAATGATTTACAGCTAACACATACAATCCCCACATATCATGAACTATTGCGGAAATTCCGCTTTTTAAATCATTTTGATTTTTATTTATAGGCGTCGTTCCATGGTACCACCAATTTTCATTTCCATTACCACGAAATCCACCACCTCGACCGGATGAATATTGAATTACTTGTTTGACTAAATCCATATCTAATTTGTCTACACATGGATTTGTCATTTTCGCAGCTTCTACAGCTTTCCGTTGCTGTTCGGCTTTCTGTGCGGCTTCAGCAGCTTTTCTTTGCTGTTCAGCTCCTTGAGCGGCTTCTGCATCCTTTTTTTGTTTAGCTTTGCGTTGTGCTGCATATGGATCTACTTCATCATGATCAGTCTCATTAATTAAATTTTTGCTTTGTTCTTGCAATAAATCTTTTAACTTTATATTCATATTAATTCCTTGAAAATAATTTGTTGACGTAATACCACTACTAATAGATTCATTAGCAATCGATGGCATTAACGCCGTTAACCCTTGTATTACCTTCTGTTTCTCATCGTTATTCCAATCTTCAATCATAACATTGCTGTCGTATTCTTGTGTACTAATTTGACCTAAAACTTTCAAAGTCTCACTTTTAGTAGGATCTATATCTCCGTTCCAATTGGCAATTGCCTTCCATCCTGTACTCCGCTCCTGTCGCATTTGTTTTACAAATTCGCCACCGATGCCAAGTTTATAAGCCACTAAATATACTAATTCTTGAAAAGCTTTTGTATCAATTGTTCCGCGCGTTAAATTGTTAACATCGATTGAATTAGACAATTTCCCCAAGGCTTTATTTTTTATTTGTACATACTCTGCTTTAGCAGCATTGTACTTCTGCTTATTTAGCTCCGCATCTGCTTTTACTTTTTCATCAGCTGCAGCTTTATCAGCTTTTTGCTTTGTTATATCTTGCAATAATTTATTATACTTAACAACACTCATTGTATAATTATTATCAATTTTTTTTAAATCGATACTTACTTTTGAATCTAAATCAAAATTTTTAAAATCTGAATTTTTTAATGGAAATCTAACTACTGGATAAGATACATATGATTTTTTATATTTTTTATATTCAGCTTGCTTAATCTGTTGATTATTTTTGCCATTCCGATACATAGGTTGCATAACTACGTATACATATCCTCCCTCAGATTTCCAATACGGTGCATGATTTAAATTTTTTAAAACAAATGGCATTCCAATTGGCGGGGTGTTTTTTCCCATTATCATGACAAATTGATAATTTTCGTCAATAATTTTAGAGTTTGCTAAAGATTGAACTTGTGATAATCCAGTGAAACTCGCATTTTGCTCTAATCTAATACTGCCATAATCACCCGCTTTCCACGTTGATGCTTGTGACTTATATTGTTCTAATATTATTTTTGTAAATCTATCCATTTTATATAAATATCCTATTTTTAAATTTTACCAATCAATTAATACCAACCGTCCTTGCCAACGCATAACATTATCCGTTTTAAAATCTAAATCCAATGCTAAATCACCAGACAAGTTATCCATTTTACCAATATCTGTTTGTAATGCTCTAATAAACGATATCACCTCTTGATTGTTTTCACGTCCGCCTTCTGCATCCAAATAATCAAATATAGAAACTTCTCCTCCCATGTCTCGTGCATATTGTTTATATAATTTCATAAACTGTTCTATATTAATAGTGTCATTAACATTTAGCCGGTCTGCCTTAGACATAATATACAACATTTTTTTTTCATTTACATAATATACTGGAATAAAAGTACTAAACTCAGAATAACGTCCAACTATAGTACTTGCTATATCAAATTCATCTGATTCGGTAGTTATTTTAAAAAGTTTATCTTCTCCATCAATTTCATATACTCGACCATTATCTCCCTGATCAAAAAAACGAAATTCATTATTTTGTATCTTGTCAAGAAGCTGTTGAATATCCTGCTCTTTTAATTCTGTTAATAATTTCTTTAATCGTATCATTTAACTAACTTTTTATCTAAATCTATCCTAACTAAAAAATTAACATCTACATCATTACGTTTTCGAATTGGCTGTGCTAATTTTCCTATAGCCAATAATTGACCAATATCATTATATAATCCAATTGTAGTAACATATGGTGCAAAACTACTAGACGCTACAAAACAACGATATGATTCATTATCGTCTTTTGTAAGACTTGTATTAGTAGACATATTAAATTCTCCTTGATCTAATCTCGCAGTTACGCCTAATTCATGTATTGTAACTGTACTTTGATATGATGCAGTAAATGGAAAATTCATCATATTATGATAACGATAATCCGTAGTAGAAATAACTCCTATCCCTTGTTTTTCAAAAATATTACCAACTACACCAGTTTGAATAAACGCCCCGCCTTCGGTATGATCTGCTAAATATCCAACTTCTACATTTGTTAATGATTTATTATATATTCGTATTTCATCTAATTTACCAGATAAATTAAATGACCCAGTTCCAAAACCACCAATATATAAATTATCTGTATTATCAATTCTTGCATCTGATGCAGTTACTGGAGAACATTGGGCTATTAATAATTCTGGATCAGATCCTGAAGAGTGTATAGTTCCGTCTATATACATGTTCAAAGAACTTCCTGATTTTTCACAAACAACATGACGCCACTGATCTGCTACAATTGATGATGTTATCTGCATTGAATATTCATTAGTACCAGCAACTGAAAATATAATTTGATTGCTACCACTTAATTCTAATTTAAATGGATATTGTGGTGAATTTGAACTAGACGCTTTAGTCATAATCAATTGCGTATCATTTGAACTATTTGCACCAGATATATAAAACGATATAGAATAATTATTATCACGATTATACATTCCTGGTATATATTTTTTTATATACGAACTACCAGTAAAATAAGCAGATAATCCAATTGGTAATTGATCTCCATTTGACGCATTTATTCCGTCGACATATGTTATATTATTTGATTCATATAAAATTCTAGTAGTATCAAAATATTCATTAAATCCTTCATAAAATTTTACATCAGAAATAATAGAACTCGTATCAAATATAGTATCATTAATATTACCATATTCGTCAGATGTAAAAGAAGCAGTATCAGGAACTGACAATGTAAATGAACCTAACTTAATTCCTTCTCCTACTTTATTTTGTGGAAATGAAAATATACTAGCAGTTTCATATAAATGTTTTTTAATTAAATTTAAATTAGTTTGACCAAAATTATTATAAGGTTGATTTTTATTTTTATAATACAAATGATTAACTGAAAAATATATAACACTTTGTAAGCTACCATCAATATTAGCCGCATCATTATATGTTAATTCAGATCCAATCATTGGTAATATATTTGTGTCTATATAAACACCTTGTAAAGGTAACATACTACTTGTTAGGCTACCACTAACAACTGTAAAAGTTTTATTAGCTTGAAATGGAGTGATTTGAATATCCGTAGTATCTATCTTTTTAAATACCGTTGGATATAATCCTTCATATATAGTAGTGTCATTTATTCTAGACTCGGACATAATAGTAAAAACCTCGCTATATTTAATATAAATATAACGAGGCTCAAATACCTAATAAAATATTAATAATCTAATTTAACTCGAATCAATGCTTCTCGCTGGAATGATTTCAATAATGGTTTCGAAAGTTTAGCTACTGCTAATAATTCTTGTGAATCATTTAATAGTCCAACTGTTGTAATATAAGTTTTAGGATCATTAATAAAAGTAGACTCTCGTAACAATCCATCGCTTCCTGTAACATATGATGGATTATTAGAAAAATTATATTCTGCATTTTTAATTCTAACAAAATAATGTGTACTAGTAATTTTTTCTGAATTCCTTGCAAGGAATCCGAATGGGTCACTTGTTACTGGATTTGTTATTTCAGATGACCCAGACACAGAATGAAATAATCGGAAATGATTATTACCTTCTGAATCAGAACCAGTATTAGTTTGAAAATTCAATTGTTGATCTAACATTTTGCCGTCTAATACTAATGTACCATAATCAGGGTATGCTAATCCATAATAAACAGGCGCAGACGAATTATAAATTCCTCCCGCAATAGATCCAGAAACAATATTGTATACATTACCAGCTGGCGTAGCATTTGCATTTGCTAATCCCGAATCATCAATTAATGAAACAATTACACTACTACTAACTGCTACATTACTACCAGTTGCATTAGCATCTAATGATGCCGACATATATCTTAAAGGCAATTCAAAATTACCAGCATCTAATCGTTCTTTTAATCGGTTACGTTTAAAATTAACAACATATATAGAATCAGTACTACCACTTCCAGCTGTAGTAAATCTACTATCATTTGGTTTTAATAAAAGTTGTCGATATTGTGAATATACTGCTTTTGATGCAATATTTGCTCCAACTCCAGCTGAATCTGAACCACTACCTAAAGCATTGCCATATGCAACAGAAAACTGTACAGCACTCCCGGTAGCTGCAGGATCTTTTTGATAGGTATCAACATAATATTGACGTTGTGAATTTGTTTGATCTGAAGCAGTGAAATACGTAGTTAAACTAGCTAGATTATCACTCCATACACCTGCAGTAACAGTTTCATTTTGATTATCAATTATATCATTTATAGGATCGAATTTTGTAAATACACGTCCATTTCTAGATAATAATTGGGATTGATCTCGTTCAGCAATAATTTGATCTGCTAAAGCCCGGGCTAACTTTTGTACTTCTACTAATGGTACCGTTGCCGTATTAGTCGCCGCATCTGTTACAGGCGACACAATAGGTTGTACAGGACGATTTGGAGTACCTCCAATTTTTTGTTGTTTTTTAAGTTGTTTAATATTTTTCATATTTACTTTTTTATGATGCCGCATTTGGTATTGTTGCAGTCGACGCTTTATTTACTGTTAAATTAATTGTTGCAGACCCACCTGTCTCGTTTCCTACAATTGTAATTGTTGCAGTTTTAGATTCTACTATTAATGTCTTAGCAATAATTCTAAATTCTAATCCAACTAATGCAACACTTTGTGCGTCTTCGCTATCACCAATAAAACTCGGAGTGGTAGGAAGTACTCCAGTAGCAAATTGAGGATTATTTGTTAATATTTTTGAGACTTGAATATCTGCGACAGACGAATCAGATAATATAGCAGTATATCCTAGATTTGCATTACCTCCTTGCAAATTAGCAGTATTAGGTGCTATAACTGCACTAGTGCCAGGCCCTGGTAATATTATTGAACTATTACCAACTGTTACAACAGGAATATTAGTTGTGTCTTTTGGTAATGAAACTAATTTATATTTTAAAGCTTGTGTTTCATCTGGAATTGCTTCTGTAATCGGCATATTTTCAATAATACTTCCATAATAACTAGATCCGCGACCATCTAATGGATTCCATAACGTATAGTCAATTTCATCATCTGCTAATGCAAATTGTGTAATATTAAATGCGTCGCCTCCCTTTGCTAATAGTTCACGTCCTTTCAATGTAAGTATTGCATCTACCGTTACACTTGAATTGTTTAAATATCCCATATTGTTTTTCCTTTATTTTAAATAAATATATTTCAATTAGATTTTATGTTAAAATAAAACTTCCTTGACTACCCGGATTATTAGTATATCTTAATTGATTTGGATTTGTTTGTGTAGTTTCTACAACAGGCCCGCCATCAACTGTATCTAAAGATGCTATATTAAAATTTCTACTAGTCATTTTAGCTCCACTATATCTTTGATTATCAATACCACGTGGTAAATAATCTTGAACTTCTGCAAATTTTAATATACTGCCAGATCCATATGTTGCTGAGCCATATGCATAACTTCCATATGCCGTACCAACAGTATCAAGTATTTGTTTTATTTCTGATAAGCTAGAAGATAATATAACAGGTTGTAATGCATCAGATCTCCAATATGGAGACGATGCTGTAACATATGTACTTCCAGATCGTATTAAATAATTATATGAATATGTTGTTCCATCATATTTTTCAGCATTAGATGCAGTTAAATAGCCTTGCATTTGATCGTCATCTTCTGCTTGTAATTCAACAATTGACTCAATAGATCCTTGGTAATATATATATTCTGCGGAACTAGTAGGATGCACTTCTGTTATAACGGTTTCATAAGTATTATTAAATCTTTCAACTGTTGGTAAAATTGTGTCTTTACTACGTTCTAATATATTAGGTTGTATTAGTAATCCAGTTAATGTGTTAGCACGAGCCGGCAATAATTGATCTAACTGATTAAAAAATGATAAATCGAATAATGTAAAAATTCTAATATAAGCATTTATATCATTTGACTCAGAATATTTTTTCCAATATTTTTGAGCTCGTTGAATTAAATCAGGATATGATTTTGCATTAATATCACCCGGATCTCCAATATAATCATCTAATGATTGAAATCCTAGTTGTGCAATAATATCCTCATCTACCATTGTTTGTGGAGAAAAATAAACTCCTAATTTTGCACTATCTAATGGTGCTTTGTCAAATTGACTTCGTTCGGCTCTTGTTTTAATATCTAATGTGCCAATTAAATCATTATTTTCAAGTCGTACTTTATTATCGTCATATGTCCCAGCACCTAACGAAATTCCATCGTAATAATATGTTTCTTCAATTGAATCATATGGTGTGTCATTTGTCCAACTAGCAAACGAAGCAGATATTCCGGAATTATTAGGTTCAACTCCTATTAAACTAGACGTTACAGCATGATCTATTTTTTGTGTTAACGGCAATCTAAATACTAGTTCATCATATGCAGATATATTACCATCATATGCTCCTGGAGCTTTTACATGATTATCAAAAGCAGAATCTTGTAAACTACTAGTCCATAATCGCAATTCCTGCAGTTGCCCTTGTAATCGACTACCACCCGTAGTGCCACCTAATGTTACTGTACCAGAAGTAGCAAATGTTGTAGTATCAGATGCAGAAACCGCTGCTACAATTTTTCCATATTTAGATTTTTTAGCAATTACTTCTAAATTTGATCCGTCTTTTCTTAATAATGCAGTTAACCAATCACCATCAAATAATTCAATTGGACTACTATCAACACCATTAATTTGTATTGTACCAACATTTCCAGATGTATAATCTAACGTTACCGTATTACTTCCTATTGTAAACAAATTCATTGTACTAGGAAGTAGTGGATTCGTTATAACATTATCCGTACGGAAACGTAGTTCTACAGATTCAATTGTCTGATTATAATCGATTGTAACTGTTCCTGCAGAATTATTTATTAAATCTAAAGAATAATCGAAATTAAGTTTTTCATATACAGGCGCACGTTCAAGCCTAGGTCCTCCATATTCATTAATACTAATCATAGATTGTGGAATTCCATAACAAGAAAGCAATGCTTGAACACTCCTTTTTGTTCCTTTAGATTTCAGTAATAAAGGTAAATTATTTACTATACGTCTCCATATAGTATACATAGATTTTTCTCCAGATACAGATGGATCTCCTATACTATTTGATCCGGTAATTGGAATACCTTGCTCATTAATACCTAAAGCATATTGCCATAAATCTTGACCTTGCGCGCCATTTGTTAATGTCCACCCGAATTGTTTTGCAACAGAATATAATAATTCATTTGGCATACCTAGTTTAGGATTTTCTTCACGCTTATTAATTGAAGACATATGATTAATATACGTGTAAAGTATATCATAGTGGTGTCCTAACATATTAACAAATGTAGTTAATTCAACACTATCATTTTGTAATTGTATATGTTCTGGTACTGTTCGTATTAATGAATTATTGTTCGATATATCATATATTGATGCCGATTCATATACTCCATTAAACCATGTTTCAAATTGACTTGACGATATTGAATATATCGCATATGGTACTGTAGAATTAGATTTAGGAATTGGTTGTATATAACTACCAGTAACAGTTGCTACATTAGCATCAATAACAGGAATATCATATGTTGTTAATTTTGATGACGATTCATAATAAAGATATTGTTCAAAATTATCAAATCCTCCAATTAATGAAGTTTTTAAATTAGTATAATCTTGTGAATTAGTCGTAGCATTACTTCCTGATATATCATTTAATGCTATACTTTGTGAATTATAATATTCAATTAATTGTAATTTATATTTAAAATTAACTAAACGTTCTGTTGCTGAACTATAAAATATAAAATTATTAAAATCAGAATAATTTATATTTAATTGCATTCCAGATAAACTACCAGAAAAAAATCTGTCGACTAATTGTTGTGAAGTCGACGTAGATGAGCCTAGTAAATCTGACCAATTTTTTAATCCAGTTTCTGTAGATGTATTATATGAATAATTTGCTTGCCAATTGGGACCACTTAAAACATTAACAGGTTGCTCTTGTATAATTGGTTCAATATTAATATTATCGATATAAGTAGGTTTTAGTTGTTTAACAACCCAACATTTAAAATCTTCTTGTATAGAATCTGGTAATGGTTCGTATAATTTAACATATAAAAAGTCATCGACTACAACACTATTGACAAACAATACACATTGATTTCTACTAAAATTCAATAAATAATCATGATATCTAACTGTATTACTTGTTTGTCGTACGTTTTGTATGTAATTGTTTACTTGTAATAATTGTGGAGCTTTACGGTTAATTAATTTTAAACGTAATTCCGTACGGTCTGGTGATATTTCATCAATTCGTAAATATTGCTCATTATAATCTCCAATTAAATTTTCAAAAAAGTTAACTGCAATTTTATATGTACCGCCATTTAATTTTAAATCATCAATTTGTTTATGTAAATCTAATACATATGGAGTATATGGAAATCGAATTTCTTTATTCGTTACCGATTCTCGAAATCTAGGAGTTTGTAATAACGAAATTGTATTATGATTTCCAGTAATCCATGTTTCTCCAGAATAAACATGAAATTCGACTGAATTATTTTTAGTATTAATAATGTCATTATTAAACGTTACAGTATTTTGCCCAACAAGATTAATATTATTTGTTTTAATCTGTGGTAAACGCTGAGCCGATAATGACTTTTTTGCGTTTAATATTTGATCTATATTTTTATATTGACTTAACATTATTCAATCTCGCGATTCCATTCATCTACATTTTTTGCTGCATCTGATATTACCCAATAACTTTGTCCTCCATTAATACTATGATTAGCATCAATTGGTTTTGATTGGGCTCCAATCTGAAATTCATCTCCAATTTCAAATTGAGAATTTAAAATAATAATATCTAACTCCGCATTTCTAACTGCATATTGACTTAAATTTTCTTGATCTGGAAATTTTCTAAATTCAGGATTAGGAGCATAATCCGGCCCGGACTTTATAATAGAAAATCCTGCAAATTGCTCTGGTAAATCTGAATCAACTCTATAATTAATTTTCGATCGAAATCTTAAATCAATTCCAGATTCTTTAATTTCTTTAGTTATAGTATAACTGCTAGGCGAAACTTGAGGTAATCCTTCTACAACTTCACTAAAATCAACTGGATCATATGAAGTAGCATTAAATAGAATTTCGCCTTCCCCATATCCATATGGTGGTTTATATCTAGCAAATACCGGGTCTATGTCTATATTAATATCAATATCCGGTAAATCTTGTATAATCGTACGGGCCGGAAATTTAAAATAATTAAATCTTGTGTTTAATAAATCTAATACAGCAGAATTATTAATATTAAATGAATTTGTTTCTATAACCAAATATGAATTTTCTTGTACAATAATATTTCCAGCTATATCGCGAGGCATAATATCTGTATTATTTGACGTAACAGTTAATCCGTCATTAATATATTTTGATATTTGCGATACGTATATTGGATCTTTTATATTGTTTGCCATTATCTAACTACTTTAAAATAAATTTGGTCGTCGATATATTCTTCTGTAAATCCATCTACCACTTTTAATTCTATGCGATAATATCTTTCTGGCATAAAACTATTCATGTCTACGTAAATGAAATTACTTGTGTTATCACAACTTACTTTATTATAAATATTATCAAACGGAATTATGTACTCATCTGTAGCAGCATCGCGTATTGCATAATATGTAGTAGCAGGTAAATGTTTAACTGTTTGTGTAGGAAATAAATTAGTAGGAGATTTTTGAGGAAATTTATCTCGGGCATATATTCTAATTTTGGTTATTTCGGTATCCTTATAAGTTGGCTTAGTTTTGCTATATGTTAAATATGACTCTAGCTCTACCGGTGACATCGATCCTGTTGTAAAAGTGCTGTTATCCCAATACATAGTTAATCTAGGCACATATATAGTATGTGTTTCACGACTAAAAAATCTAATGATTCCTGTCTTAGTTCCATCAGCTTCATCCGCTTCTGAAAATTTAAGCAAGAACCCATTATTTTCAACAATTTCTCCTCCACTACCTGATATCCAAGTTCTTATTGCACCAGTAACATCCATGTTAATATCGGTCGGCCGGTAACTAAATGATTCATCTTCATTTAAGCCAAGTTGATAAAAATACACTGAATCAAAAGAAGATGTATTAAAATATCCGCTACCCGATTGCCACAACCAACTACCGCCAGCTCCACTTCCTGATATATATAAACTAGGAGCTCCGGTATTAATTGTTTGACTACTCGATATCCAAGCAGAACCAGACAACGTATCAGATCCATTTGGAGTGTAAGACCAAGAATCAAATGGCGTAGCCCACGATATTCCATTAGTAGTAGCAACTCCTGCTGCTTCATATCCGGTTCCATTAGTCCACGGTTGTCCCATTAATTTAGCATCTAATGTATAATCAGCTGGTAAATTTTTTGCATGAGTCGTAAACAATTGTAATACGAATTTACAAGAATTAAGATCCGTAGAATATTTCGCAAGTGTCTTTGTAATTTCCGACATATCAAATTTTACAACAAATCTAGATTTAACCAACGTTTCTCCATCAGTATCAAGTTGTTTACTAACTTCTAGTATTTCATCTAAACCAGTATTATACAATCGTAGGCGGTTTGCCTCATACATCGTCGCATCACTGTCTGCATAAAATATTCTAAACATAATTAACTTCCCGATCCGGTACTAATCATTAAATAACTACCACTTCTCCATAATTGTCCTTGTGTAGCAGGATCTGCAACTGGCAAAGAAGCTGTATATATAAATGCTGTTCCTTGTGAAATAAATTTATCGTTTACTGACATATAATTAATAGATGCAGATACAGATGTTATAGTTGATCCACTCATATATGAAGATGAAATAGCATTGACTACATATGACGCAGTTTGTGCAGTATTTACATAAGATGCCGTTTGAGCTAGAGTTACATATGAAGCAGTATCAGCTGTTCCCGTTAAATTTGCAGTTAAACTTCCACTAACGCCTAATGATCCAGATAATACTACATCTTCGACAGCATTAGCAGTTAACACATCATATACATCAGATACATAACTTGCCGATATTAATCCGCCGGCTACAATATTTGTGCGATTATTTCGTATTACGCCCATTATATATTCCTTTTAGTATAAATATAATGTTCTTAAGAACTTACAACTCTACCTCGGATATCTTGTTCTGGAAATTTTACTTCAAATATACTAGGATCTAAAGAAGGGTAAATTACGCCATTTCTGGTAGATGCTTCTAAATCATATAAATTTCCTGAATATCCATTTTCTAATTTATATAAATTATTAATTCTAGTAGAAACAATTGTTTGAACCCCTTGTACATTACCTAATGTATTAACAATATCAGATTTTATAATTGGTTGATTAACTTGCCAACGATCAATATCAAAATACTCCTTTAAAGAATTAATGCATTTTAATAAAACTTCATTACTATTATAGTTAGGTATAACTGAAATTTCAAATTGTACTCCCAAGTTAATAATAAATGCGTCTTTTATATTAACCGCATCCGTTAATATTCGATAATGATTTAAATAATTTTTTAAATTTTCTTTAACTGCTTGATTTAATTCAACTAATTGTTTACTAGCATTAAATCCTAATACATATAAATTCATTGCCAATGGGTTAGGAATACGTTTTTCGACTTGATCTTGTTGAAGTATCTGATCGTCTGGAACAATATATGCTTTTGATACACTTCCAAATTTACCCGGCATAGAATATGCTCTAACAATATAATCTTCTCTTGTAACTAATCGATTTTGAGTGGCAAAATTTGCAAGAGCATTGTTCTTTATATCTTGTAATGAATCTTGATTTTTAGCTCCAGATGCCGGCTCAGGATTATTTGCCGATACAGATGATTTAACAAAGTTAACAACATTAACATTATTCGTACTATTAACATCGTCTTCAAATTGAATAAAATCTACTTGTGTTAATACATTTGCTGGAACATTATCGGTAATACCATTTCCTATAGTATATTTAACAGTTAATGTAGTATTGGCAGGTACTTGTCCATATGTTCGAGTATATAAAAAATTAGATGGATCAATATCAACATCAATTGATTTACGAAATCCAGACAACCCATTTCCAACATTGTCTGGATTTGGTATTATTTCTTCATCATTATTATCCGAAATACCACTTCCAAATTGTAATTCTAATAAATTATCACTACGTAATCTTGTTATAAATCTTTTAGCTGATTTACGAAGTTTTAATAAACTAGGAGCAGAGCTTCGAAATGGAGATAACTCTGGATCATTTTCTGCTAAATTAGGAACGGATTCAAATACTGTGTCTTGTGCTAAATATGGAACCATATACCAATTATCTCCGTCTGACTCTTCAACAGAAATAATATCAATAATATTTCTATCTGGTAATACAACTTTATCATAAGCAATTGGTGTACCAAATGTAAATGTAGTAGTTTTTACCGCACCCGACACCGATCTTACTTTTTTCTTTAATAAATAATATATTGGTTGTTTAGTGGCATCATCCGTTTCATATATAGTTACATCGGTTGGACTACTACTTGATGAATACGCAAAATCTATAGAATCTAATGTTCTAAAAACAGCCGGTCCATTTTCTTGTTTTATTTGAAATCCAGGTTTTATTGTTAATGCATAATTAAAATCAGGAGATACAGTATCACCACTTCCAATCGATGGTACCAATTGATATACATCCATATTAACATATGCTGGAATAGAATTTTTAGGAGTATATCCTAACTCGGTAGCAATATCAAATATATTATTTCGTTCAGATGCTTGTTCTAATAATGATTCTTTAAGATTATTATCAGCATAATAAGATAAAACGTCTCCCACATAAGAAGCCATTTCCATAAATAGCATACCCGGCGATGATTCATTAAAGTCAGAATATGAATTTGGAAAATATTGTTTCGTAAAGTCTATAAGATTTTTTCTAAATTGTCCAAAATCTTTATTAATATATGTTATTTCTTTTTTTACTTCCATGAGTTTATTCTATAGTTAATTGAGACGAATCTTCATTAGCAAAAATAACTATACTGTCGGTATCAAATTCATTAACACTGTATTTTAAAGTTATTTTTATAATGTGTATTAAAGTAGGATCGTCTTGTACGTCTAATATTTCTAAATTTTCTATACGTATATATGGCAACCAAAAAGAAATAGCAGAAGTAATTTCTGTATTAATTAATTCTTTAGTTTCTGGAGTACTCGGTTGAAATACAACTGATAATAAATTTGTTCCAAAATTCGGATGATTGTAACGTTCTCCTAATCTTGTTAGTAACAAATTTCTAATATTTGCTTTAGCTTGATTATTTGAAGTATATAATGTTTTAAAAATTCCTGGATTACCAAAAGACATATCTATACCTAATCCAATATCTGAATTAGTAGTATTATCGTCAATGGTTTGAATCCGATATGCCATTACTTACCTTTCTTTTTGTCTATAGCTTTCATTAGCCCTCGATAATCACGATTCATAACATCTAAAATTAGCGGATCTACTTTCATGTTTTTACCAGTTTCAGGATCTTCCATTATTTGTGGTGCTGCATTATTTCGCATCATTCCAAATCCTTGGGCATCATTCGCAGTAAATGACATATCTTCTTTCATTAAATCTGCGTATGCAGGAACGCCCATTTCCCGTAAACCATCTGTCTCATTTAATACGTCGGCAAATTTATTGCGTGTATACATGGTAGATTTACGTTTTTTTGGTTTAGACACGCCCCCATTATTAACTGGTTGCGTTGTTTCTGTTTGTAATTCTGTAACTGTGGATTGTAATCCTTCGCGAAGAATATCTGCTAATTCTTCTTTAATAACTTCACGTACGGCTGTTTTAAGTGCTTGTACAAGTGCTTTAGATTCCATATGTATTCTTTTTTAATATAAATATAAGTATTAATAATTTAGCCCGGTTCCCCAATCAGTATCTGTGAGTTTTGGTCCATATAATGTCTTTGTCGTCTGATCTATATAATAGTCGCCAACATTTCCTAGATCAATATTAGGAGTGCCACTATTATTAATGTCTTTGTTAATTATAGATTTACTTGGAGCTTCAATTATATTTTCTAGTAAATTTTTTTGACGTTCTAATAAATCATTAACAATTTGTTCCCTATTTTCTGAATCCAAGTCAGATACATTAATAGACCGATAAAATTCAGAATTTATACTGTCTTGATATTGTGACGTATTAATTTTTGATATATCTAAGTTTCTATCCAGTAAATCTTGAGTTGAATTATTTTCTAATTCTGTTTTCACGTCATTTATTATAGACTCTTGCGTTTTACTATTAACTTCAAAGAGCTCATTTTGGCAAACTGAACTTAATGAATTAATAGCTGGGCCTAACTTCGATGATACTAAATCCAATTGGCTTGTTATTTTATTTACAATAACTCCAACTAATATTAATGCTCCACCAATCGAAGCAATAGTTTCATTTTGTATAGTAATCGTTTGTCCAACAGCTGGGGGAGCTGGTACGAATAATAACAATTGTATAGATAAAACAATGCCGGCAATTGATACTACTACTTTTGCAATCGTAAGTATAGATGAAAATGTATTAATTACCGATAATATATTATCTATAGTTTCTTTAATTTTAGCTAACAATGATTTTGCTTGTTTTACGCGAGGGTCATCACATTTAATATTTTTAGAAAATGATGTTATTGTTTGTAGTAATTCATTAACCTTTTGCATTAAAAAATTAATTAACTTATCCAACGCTGCTTGAACAGCAACGATCGCTATCGGAACAAGTTTTGGTAACTGGTCGTATGGAGGAGCCAATGCCATTTTATGTTTTCCTTATTTTGTATTTTGTACTATTTAATGATTGTATTTTTTGTATTGCCTGTATACCTTCTAACGTAGCATTAGGAATACCCATAACACCCGAAACAGTTGTGCCTGCTAAAACTGCATTTGCTAAATGCATTAAAATTTCTTCTAATACAGTACCATGTGGTATAGGCTGATCTGCATCGTCTCCACCGATTAATACATCGCCTGGAGTATTCAATATAACTGCCTCGTTGGCATCAATAACAGCGGCTTCTGTCTTTGCTCGTAATATTACTCGATCTGCTACTCCTACAAACTGTGAACCTTGGGATATTCCATATGTAGTCAATGGCTGCGAAAGTTTTAAAGTATTTAATGTTTGTGTACTTGTCAAATATAATGAAGAATTATCCTTACTAACGTCTTCGGTAACAAATTGTTTATCTGTTTTATACGGTCTTCCATTCGAAATAATCAGTATAGGATCTCCATTTTTATTACCAGACCATGTTCCTGTTACTGAATAATCATTTTGGTAATCTATTGTACTTCCGAATCGTATACTATTTCCATATCTACCTTCAATTGTTAAATCACCTCTATATGGTTGTAATGGCGATACATCTCTTGGTGTATATTTACTATCTTGTATAATATCGTCGACGAGTGTGGGTAATATATTAGTATTAACGTTAGACGGTATAGCAATTGGATACATATAATACCATTGCGGATATGATTCTGTTGGAGTACTTTCGTGATTAATTGTTTGAAAAACTAAAACCGATTCTCCAGTAATTGGAATTTGTTTTATATTTGAATTAAATGGTTTTACATTTTGTATATATTGCGGCCTGCCGGCTACTGTATAAGCAACGTCTATCGCAAATAACATATCAGCTGATGATATTTCAGTTTCTTCTCCATTATTACGTTTACCAGGCGGATATATAACTCCAGTTTTATTTCGTTTATATGTGTCACCTGGACTACGTTTATCGGTAACTTCAGCTACATATGTAACAATATCAAATAATCCATCATGATTCATGATTATCCTTTAACTTTGTTTTAACGTGTTCGATTTTTTGTTTAATCTCTTGATCTTCCTGTTCAATTTTTTCTATCTCATCTTCGAGTTCATGAGTCAACGTTGTTTGTGCTATGTCAATCAATTGTTGTTTTTCAGCATCTGACAGCAATGAATCGGTGCCTGATATAGTCTGACTTGTTGATATATATCGTTGCACTATAGCAGTTAATTTTACCAAATGATCGTCATTTTTAACGGCTACGTCTAAGTATTCTTTTATAAGTGGTACTATGATAGTAGCATCAGACGCATTACGTATAAGTGGTTGGAGTTGAGATATAAGTTGATTTATCTGTCTATCTTTCTTTTTTGAATTATGATAAACATCATGCATTAAATCAGCAAAACTGGTTCCTTTGAATATTTCTTCATTCTTGTCCATAACTTGCTCCTTTAATAATAAATATCAAAAGGGCAATTTTATGAAATTTTTATTAGTATATTCTTGAAACTTTTCTTCATATAAATGTTTTAAAATTTTAACAACCCGTGTTATATTTGAAGTAGGAAGGCCTGTTCGTTCTCTTATAAAGATATATAACGCTTTTTTATTATAATCTTCAATATTAATACGTGTTTCGAAAAGATGCAATACTGAATCTGCAACGTGTATATCTGTCTGGCTTGTAAATATTGTGTTTAAATTATCATAACAATAGTCTACAAATTCATCCATAAAATATTTCATAACTTCTCGCATATCATCATTATGCATTTCAGTAGTAATATTTCTTTGTTCATCTATATCAATTGGCTGTCTATTTTGTTTAACTTTAACATATGCTTTTTGATTTTCTGCAATCAAATAATTAAATGTAGTTCTAGTATAATATGAATATGACTTACCGGCATTTGGTTTAAACTTTTCTAAACGAGCAGTTAAATATGTAACTATGTCTGTTTGTAAATCCTGAAATGAACATTTCTGTAATACATATGTAGGTTTTACTTTGTTAATTAAATTTTCGGTAAGCTTCATGAATGGCGGATATATAAATCGCCTATATATACGTTCTCGTTGTACTGTACTTTCTGATTTATTATAAGCACAAATTGCTACATCTTGCAATCGTGTGTAATATGCATTACTCTTCTTCTTTTTCCTCGGCATCAAATTCCTCTTTAAGTTGTTCTATTACTTGTTGTAACATGTTAAACGTTGTTCCTGCTTCATCATCTTTCTCAAATGCACCTAACCGATCAATATTTTGCATTGCTTCATAAGATTGTTTAATTTGCATGTACATGTATTCATTAGTTTGTGACACCGATTCATAATATTCTTCCTGGTCTGCTAAAACGCCTGCTAATACATATGCACGATAAGCAAAATATGCAGTAGTACCTAAAAACAATACGCTTAATATAATAAATGTTATCATGATATATCCTTAAAAATGTCTGCAATCGAACTTCCTATATTTGGATTATTCTCTGCTAAGTTTTTTATAGCTGTGCTTTTAGTTGCTTTACTTTTTTCGGATACTTTGGTAGGTGTTCCTGCTTTATGATTTTTCCATTGCTCATATTCTATCTGAGCAGCCATATGATCGCCATGATGCAAAACAACAGCCATATTGGTTTTCAATTTAGCTTGAGCACTTCTTGCAACGAAATATGGTTTATTAGCTTCATCATACATTCCATCATGAATCTTAATAGATTGATATTCATTCCAAGACATTGGGATATCATACTTTTGTAATAACCAAACAGATAAATCCGGCACCATTGAAAAAGGAATATTTTCATTGTGCTTATACATTCGACCCATATTCTTTCTGTGCCAATCTGAAGTCTCTACTTGATAAACTTCATTACCATCTCCTGGAAATCCTACTTTGCCTAGGTCATGATGCATTGCTGCAAACATCAATTCTTCTAATGTATAACCTGACATATCAGCTCCTAACTTACTCCATAGATTATATAATTCATGAGTGCAATTCATTACACGAAGTACATGGTCTATATAACCTCCTGCGAATGCGTTATGAAAGTGTGCTATAGAAGATGCTGGCATCATTGCAATGCGATCTTCAAAGTCATCATACATTTTGTGAATTTGTTTGGCTCTTGTAGGAAACTGTAAATCGATTTCATCTCGAAAGTTTTCCCAATTTTCTTTTATTTGATTTGCTTCTAACATATTATTATAATATTAAATTATTTTCGTAATTCCAATATCTTGCCGTTAACTAGGTCGTTAGTGCATTTCCAACATGTAACTGCGGTGGCATTAGCATCAACTCTTTCTGATATTCGATTGCAGTATTTGCACTGCATTTTTTGGTAACCTTGTTTGTTTTTTGTAACTTTGTTTTTCTTCATTTTATTTCCGATCTTATTATAACTCGTTTTGGTTTTTGTTTTTCTTCTTGATATATGTCTTCCGTTGTATCTGGTATTTGCAAAGTCGGAGGAGTTGGGGCTTTAACCCGCTCGGCTTTACTCTCCTCCTCTGCGACTTCTGGTATCACCTCAGACAGGGGGTCTTTAGTTTCAAATAATCGATTTGAAGCAATTAATAACATGACAGCTAATGGGTCAAATACAAATATAAAAAGCAGTATAAACCAATTCACAACACTATCAACTGGTTGGTTTACTTGTTGTGCTACATATTTAATGGGGCCTACCTCGGCCGAAACTTTGCTCTGAGTTTGTATTTTGAGCATTCGTTGATCTAGGTTGCTAACTGAATCAGAATATGCAATTTCTCGGCTGTATAATGTGTCTCTTCGCGATGTTGTTTGGTCTAACTGTTTTTCTAATACTCGTCTAGTTGCCGAACTGGTTGTTGTTATAACTTCGCCATCGGCATTAGTATATTGTATAACGTTATTAGATAATCCAGATGTCAATTCTGTAATATTTTTATTTAATGATTCCTTTTCAGTTCTAATATCATTGGCTGCGGTTTGGTATCTTTGTTTTTTTAATTCTAAAACAGAAATTTTTGATTCTTGGTTTGCAAGTTCATATGCCGTTTCTTGATATGCTGAAACTAAAAATCCATATATGCCTAACGATGTAATACACATCAATATGAATACAGCTGTTACCAGATAGCTCTTAAGAAGCACGGATATGGCTTTCCATTGTTGATGTAGATAAGAAGCGGTTATTAGTTTGCTAACTTCTAATATTGAAGCCATAACAATAACCGCAGTTGCTTGAGCTGAAAATAATTTGCTAAGTCCAAATACACTGTAATAGGCAGCTGTCCCGGCTAATCCTAAGGATGCTGAAAATACAACATATGGAAAAAAGCGTTTCATTATGTTCTATCGATATAATACTTTGCTGATTCTAATTTACGAAATGCTCTTGCTAAATTATCGATTGCCGACTTTTTATCAATCTTGCCTTCCATTAACATTTTACCGGTTGTTCTAACCATTTCTTTTGCATCTTCGATGTCATCAGTTAATTTATTTTTGTAACGAAATTCTGCCATTGTGACCTTTTTTATAAAATTAATACTATTTAATATAAATATGTTAGTCTAGGATTAATGGTGTTTGACAACACTCTACATTGATATTAAGCAATGCCTGCTCTTTTGCCTTAGCTTCTACCACAACATCTAGACTGTCTACACCATATGTATTGGGAGTAGTCAATATATAATCTGCATGAGCCTGCTCTCGAATCTTGCTAAACTCTTTGTATGCCTTAGCAAACGTTGGCCATTGTGGAAGATCTTCCCAAGCAATATTATGCTTTTCGCAAATACCTTCGATAAGCCGTTGCTGCTCGTGCCTGCGAGACTCGCTGTAATGAGTGCACTGAGTAACACCATGTTTCTGCCATGTCTCACGAGCCATAAAGAATGCCTCCTCCTCGGATAAGTCACCGGTATTGAAAACGTGATGCCAATAGTCAAAAGTAATAGGAATATCAGTATGAACGTGAACCATTTCGTATAAGTCACGAACGGAATACATAGACGCTTTGTCGTCATTCTCAATAACAAGACGAGCTTGAACTGAGTCTGATAGTCGATAATAATTACGAATCCACCGCTCAATAGTAGCCGGCTTATCATTATAAGTAGCACCTATATGAATATTGATCTTGTTGTCATAACTAGGAGCATAGCCAAGCATATCAAACATTTCGCTATGTCGTTCTAGACTAACAATACTATTTTCAACCACAACCGGATCGGGACTACCTAATATATGAAATGGGCCTGGATGTGTAGTGAGTCGAATACCATGCTCTCGAGCAAAGTCGCCAGCTTCTTGTAACACCTCACAGATACGATCATAGTCAGGCAAGTCCTTGATCTCGTAATGATTCCAACGAGGAAACATTTCACTGCCTATACGGAAGAGTCGAATGCCATGGGCTAAATTCCATTTGAGTATAGGGAGTAAATCTTCTGCGTTAAGCAGACTGCGCTCACTTGCCAAAGGCATACCACCCTTTTCAAAGATGCGTTGAATCATTGTCCGGCCGGTGCGAATACCTGCCTTGCCTAATGTCATGTTGTTACAGGCATAACCAAATCTAATCATAACTTCTAATTTTATTATTAATATAAGAAAAAAAATGCAGAAATCCTAATACATAGTATTTTAATAATCGTTATATTTATATAAAAGAAACCTAATAGGATAAACAATGAAAAATATTTTATCAGAAAATATGCGCAGATTTGGTACTAAGAATTTAACTGAGTCCAACATAAAAAAATTACAAGAACAGGATCCTAAAATAGCGACAGATATCGCACAGCCAGGTGAAGAAGCCAATCCACTTCCAGATACTCCAAAGAGTCCAGAAAAATTAGTTACCATGTCTGGACCAGACCAAATTAAACAACAGCTACAAGGAACGCATAAAGATGCAATTTTATCAATACCGGGATGGGATAAGTTTTTAAAATTAGTGCCTGTTAAAGAAACCACCGCTATGGTTATAGATTATGCAGCATTTTCAAATGCATATGCAGCTTATTTGGGCGCTACCAATGGTAGGTTAACAACAATTGAGTCTATTATTGGTAAAAATATTTTCTTGTTCGTACCTGGTGTTTTTGATAATTATAGTCAAGGTGGGGCATTTAGTGATGCAAATAAAAATGCTAACTTAGTACAATACCTTAAAGGTAATAATATTGACACTATAATAAAACGAACATATGTTCCCGTTGCTGCTGTTAAATCATTCCATAATGGTGTACATGTATTCCTAAATACAAGAAAAGGTTTTAAAACAGACTATTCAGGTAATCCGCAAAATCCGGTATCAACCGATACAGCTCCAGATGGAGATGGCAGTAAACCTGGTGGGACTTCTACATCGTATGGGTCATATTGGGGTCATAATGGCGAAAAAAGAAGAGGTGGTAATGGTCCAGGTTTGTTAGTACCAATGCAAAGCCCTAGAGCCAATACAAGTTCCGATCAGCAATTAACGATCCCAAAAAATGCTGAATTTCGTCTGATGAACTATGGACGCGGAGTCCGAATGAAAATATGGCAAGCGTCAAAAGTTGGATGGGGAAGCAATTGGGAAACGTTAATTAACGATTTAAATTCGTGGGATACGATTGCCGGCGGTAATATTACAAATATATACAACGGCAAACAATTAGGTTAAATTAATAATAAATTACCGCATCATTGAATAATATAATTGATGATTCATTTTTAATTAAATCATATGTTTTGTAATAAACACAATTATCAATAACTTCTATAGTAATATTATTATTATCCGATTTCGAATTACAATATATATATTTTGAAACGTTGTCGACAATTAATGTATCATATGTAAAGTATCGTGTTTCATACCGATTATACATTACAATTTGTTGCCTTGATTGATCAAATCTAAAGTTATAGTAATAACTAGATTTAAAGTTTCGGTTTATATATTCTTTATTAAAAATAGATTCTTGTGATCCATCTCCTTCAATAATATATTCAATACCAGACGTAGTATGAATTTTACTTTGCCAATCTTGGCTAAATACAATTGAAGAATTAACTAATACTAATAATAATAACTTTTTCATAATTTTATCTTTTAATTTATACTATTAATATAAGAAAAAAAATGCAGAAATCCTAATTAGCAGTTTTTTAGTTATACATATATTTATATAAAAGAAACCTATAGGATAAACAATGAAAAATATTTTATCAGAAAATATGCAGCGGTTCGGAACCAAAAATTTAAACGAATCCAATATTGAAAAATTAAATGAAAATCAGGGTCAGATAAGAATGACCGTAAGCGGCCGAAGGAATAAACAACCAATTGGAGATTTGAATCTCCAAAATAAAGTACAGATACCATATGATACCCGTTTCGTTACAGATACGGATAGTAGATCGATATCAACATTGGATCCTAAAGTTAAATATGTTAACGCAAATTACACGTTACGAATATACAACAAAACTCTCTTAAATGAATTTCGACAGCTCACCGGTGGAACTATTATTCTTGATAAATTAGAATTTGTTCCAAATGGAAACATGTTTGGAACATCATTAAATTGGAAAGATACTATAGAATTAAATCAACAAATACCTTTAAGTAAAGGCTCTATGACAACTACTCAAATTCAAATACCAATTCCAGCGCCGAAAGCTGCTGCAAGTCTTGATTCGAGTAAAAATAAAGTCAACATTAGTTTTAAAGAGTCAGATGGCGGCAAGAGTCTTGGGATCGATGGAGCTAGATATACCTTAAGAGGTCGTATACAGTCACGAACGCGAGACCGAGCTACCCTGGTAGCCAATATAGAAAAAGCCATTGCAAGTGGGAAATTAAAAGATACAGATGGCGGTAAAGCTAGAATGGCACAATGGGATGCAGCTAATCCTAGTGGCACCAGTGCCGCAACTACTTCTGGAGCATTTTATGTACAAATTCCAGTTAGTCTTTCTAGTATTGCTATTCCAGTTAGCCCAAGTCAAGGACGTGGATAATAATATTATATAAACGTAGTAAAGCCCCTTAATTGGGGCTTTTTTTATGACCGTAACGTCTTATTGCATATCAACTACACTCATAGTAATAGTACCGGTTGGATTTACTATAGTTGCATCAATGCTAGAATCATACCATATATGAGTCATGGTCTTTTCAGATGTATCAATATATACTTTAATAAAAAATGTACGATTAGGATCAGTTCTACCATAATCCGTCAATGTTAAAACATATTCACTTCCATTTCGTTCAACATTATTAATTGGAATAGTACTACCAATATTGCCCAATGATCTGCTAAAAAATGTGCTTGTCATTTCTTGAAGATCGAATGTATAATCGCAATCTGCAGGAGTTATACCCGAATCATGATCTGGATTATTAATAATTGTTTCTGGATTTGTAATATATCCGGACTTATAATATGTCTGAACATCTTTACATGTAACTTTGATTTTTTGTGAAAAACTCACAGCGGCAATCAACAACGACACGGATAATAATAATAACTTTTTCATAATTCTTTCTTTTAATTTATAATATAAATATAAGAAAAAAAATGCGTATATCCTAATTATTTCTTAACAAATCCTTTCAGAAAATCTTTTTGACGATCTATTGCATTGTCGAGATCTTTTTTTGATGCTTTTGCATTGCTTGTGCGCTTTCGTGTAGAGCTAGGCTTAGCAACATCTTTGTGTGTAGTGGATGATCTTCGCTTTGTATTTTTTCTACTATTGCTATCATCATTTCCTCCGCCGCTTGAATTGTCATTTCGCTGCGGATCCTTGTCGCTTCCGGAGTTTTCATAAATTGCGATACTCTGCGGCCAATCTCCGCTTTGTGTTCTGTCGTGGAGTATGAATCCGACGTCATATTGAGTTCGATATCCTTTGATTTCGAACTCAATTGGGTATCTGGTGATATAGTCATTTGGGTTGAGTCCCTTTTCGTGGACTTCAACCATGTAACTACGGCCCCAACCATTTTCTTTACTGCTTTTAACATAACCTGTCTTTATTTGTCCTAACCATTGAATGATTACCAATTCGCCGGACTTATACATAGCCTTTTCGAACTGTTTAAGCACATATGCTGGTATTTTATTCTTCTTCTTTGCCATTTTAATAAGATTTAATCGATATCGTTATACTGTGTTATTTGGGGCTTATTAACTAAGACTTACACCTGGTATTTGACCTACTATGGTATATACTCGCAAATACCTGGTAGTTTTATCTGGTTTAAACATTGTTTCGGATTTTTTGTCCCGACTCATTACATATCCAGACTCCATAAACTTTGTCATCACAATACGAACAGCTTTTAAACTGTTAGACTCGATTAATAAATATTCATCATCAATCATTATATCCACTCTATTGGAATGATCTGGAATATCATTTTTTAATTGAACTAATGGCTCATCATTTATATATTCTTCATTGATTTGTGTGAAAAACCCGCCTAAATCTAATTTAGACTTTGCTGACTGACCTTCGAATAATTGAAAAAAATAATCTACGGCTTCAGAGTCAGACAGATAATCAAAATAACAATATTCTGAATAATTAACGTGAATGTTTTTTATTTTGTTGTTCATGGTCGCTAAGTTTTTTTATAATATACAAATTATCAACTAAATCAATGTCTAATCGTTTAACTAGACTAACTTTTCTTCGTGCGTCTAACAATCCCGTTGCCTGTACACGACCAATTGGTTCATTGGATGAATCATTTCGAAAAAGGTATACATATGTATCCATATTTCTTTATTATAAATATAAACCTAACTCATAAGAACGCTGTATTGTTACCAATGCATCGTCTAATGTTTCCCGTAATCTGTTTATTTCCTGTCTATTTAATAAAATAGTTTTAGATTTTACTTCAAATTCGAATTTTTCTTCTAAATCTGCCTTATGTGTAGCTCCTCCTAACTTGGTTGCTTTTTTAGCATAGTTAATCAAGTCTTTGTATCTAAAAGGAATCGAAGTTCCTGCCAATTGTAATGCACCTACATTAGTATTCATTGGATCTGTCTTAAAAGTACCAGCAGAAACTTTGTCTTTAAAGAAAAAGTCTAAATCTGCCCATGTTGAGCCATACCGGGTTCTAAATTTGCGGCTCACTGACCACGATTGGTTAACGCTTTTTGTCATTCTTGTTTTATATTTTATAAATTGTTACTGTGTACACGTCTTTTGAGTAATTGTTGCGTAAAACAACGTTTTGATATTTTTCTATGAGCATATCTAACACTAATCCTGGGTGGACGTAAAAAAACCCGTCATGATGTGTAGTGTTTATTGGATTAAGCAGATTAAATGAAACAACACTTGTTGCATGATTATAAAGTAAATCAATATCTTCGAATAATTTCTGTAAATCAGCATCTTCTGTTTCACAACGGCGCTGAGTAAACAATCCATTTGCTATAACCCATGATGTTTCTGGTAATTTTGCAACTTCAAATGCATTTGTTAAGCAATCTATATCATATTTTTGCTTTGCAATATTAGTCATTACCGGATTATGATCAACTCCATGATATGAATATACAGAATCTGTATAAAATTCATTGATAAACCCATATAAATCTCCTCTACCACATCCTACATCTAATATAGAGTTATTATTCCACCCAATTAATAGATTTTGCATTAAATAACGTTGTTCAGCCGTTGTGTTGTATCCAACTGGTATTGGACTATACATCATATAGTCTTCATCATGAACCGTTAATTTATCCCATATATTAAATCTGTCAGAACTTGACAAATTTTCAGATATCTTGTCTGCTAATTCTTTGTGATTCATGATTTTGTAAACGGTAATGATTCAGTTTCTACTAATTCTCGATATGGAACTTTAGCTTCAATCGGCCCTCCATTGTCAATTGACAAATTACTAGTAAGACTACGGTTAATTCTTGTCGTATGTTTAGGTGCAGTGGTAATCATACAAAGTGCACTACGATTTTCCAATAGAACATCATATACTGTTTGCTTGTTTACTTTGTATTGATCAATAACTACACCAACTTTGTTAACATCATCTTGTGTTACTATAACTGTTTCTCCTGGATTATACATTAGTCGATGATTTTAATGATTTTACTATTAGTTACTGCTTTAACTTCAAAGTCAAATGTAACCCCTTGGAAATCTTTAACGACTTTTGCTTCAGCTTCTGTCACAGACATTGCTTCAACTAAATACATTTCAGTTGCTTTCTTTTCTTTTGTACCGTTTGCGGTATCTGTCAACGTTGTTAGTTGAACTTTTGCGGTATAATACGCCATATTAAATTGATTTTTAAGATTTATAACTTATATATAATATATGAAAAAATATTCAATAACCAAAATTAATCTTTGTCTAAAAATTTCTGTAATCGTTTTTGATTTCGATGAAATTCAAAAGACTTTCTCATTTGTTTATCAGAAAGATTAAAATTTAATTGCATTGTATCTAGTATATCAGCAATTAATCGTTCTTGATCATACTTATTAAATGTTTTACCTCGAAGTTTTTTAATAACGCGTTTTAAATGATATATAAAATCTGTTGGAACTCTTGATAATATTCTAGATTTAGATAAATGAATTTTTATTTTTGAGTCTTTTGAACTTTTTTTTTTGACTTGGCTTTTTCAAATAGAATTTTTTTTGCAATTTTAGCAGATTCACTTAATAGATCTCCATATTTAACAACATGTGCTAATTCAGGTCCAGGCGGAAGTGGAGCTCCTCCTTCCATATCAGTACTAGCAGCATCAGCACCATCGGATTTGTCAGAAAATTTATCTTTATATTTTTCAACAGCATCAAGTGGTAATCGTAATTCTATAGTATAATCGGTATTTTGTCCATATCCGGTATATGGAACTATTTTAACATGTTTACCTCGTACTAAAGAAAGTAAAACTGCCGGAGTGCAACTGTATTGACTGCCAGATCTAGCAATAAATTCTCTAATTCCTATATCCGATACAGAATATATTATTCCTACATGTTGCGATCCTGCTTTAGCAAATGAAGATAAGAATTTTTGTTGTGGTTCAGTAAACACATCTACTTCATCAGTTTGTTCTGGAGCTGGCGCTTCAGTTTGTTCTGAAATCATTTCACTTAATACATTACGAATTATATTTGTTAATTGTATACTCATATCTTTTTTGATTCTGCTAATTGTGTGCTTCGGTATTTACTTGCTAATTTTCTAATTTCATTAATAGATTTACGAGCTCTGACACCTGCAGCTTTTACTTGTTTTTCTGAAAATCTATTATGGTTATCTTTAAATGTATCCCATAATGACTCAATATCTTCAAATATTTCTTTAGATGTCATATTAACCTTTATTTTATATAAATATGTTGCTATACAAAACGATCCATAAATACTAGTATATTTGTATCTGATACTATATATTCTGTTCCGTTATTCATTTCTACGACAACATCTGCATCTAATTGATATATCCGTTGTATCAATTGTGTATTAATAAAAACTGTGGTATCTTGAATTGTTATATGAATAAATTTTTGCATTAATCTCTGCTAAATCTTGGATTATCAATGCGATCCTGATCTATCCATGTTTTCATCGAGTTACGAGACTGTTCCTGCTCTTCTGGTGTAGGAGGTACAAATTTACTCATTGACGCTCGGAAGTCATGTGCTTTAAAAAATAAATCTCTAACTTGATCTTTGCTTAATTGATTGAGAGCTTTATATAGAGGACGATTTTGACTATAATCTATTTGTATGTTTTGTTTTTTAAGATATGCTTCAATAAAACGTTTATAAGCATCATCTTCTTTTGATTGATATGACATACCTCTCATATCTCTGTCTTTTGACATAAAGTCTTGACGACTCAATTTTTCTTTTTCTGGTTTAGAATATGATCGTAAATCTATGCGATTGGTAATAACATCTGGAATCTTTAACCATGGTGTATCTGTAAATTCATCAGCAAAGTCAGGACCCATATCATCGTCTGCAGACATAAGTGCTTGAGATTTTTCTGGATCACTCATTGTGTTCCATATTTCTTCTTCATTGTATTCAAACATTAAAATTCTTGCTCGTTGTGTTTCTTCTTTAAGAATTTTTCTATACAAAGGCCATTGTTCAATCATTTCTTTTAATTCATCAACCGCTAAATCATTGTTAGTATCAGATTCCATATCTTGCCTTGGGTTTACAGTTACTGTTGGGAAATATTTATACAATGTCTTGTATGTATTTTGTCCTACAATACCATCAACAGTTAATTTATTATCTCGTTGAAATTTCTTAACAGCTGTTTGAGTTTCTGATTTAAATTTACCATCCGCTCCATGTTTAGGTAAAATTTTATCTCCATATAAATTTATTAGTTTCAATTGTATATTTTTTACGTCAGGTCCAGTCGATCCATAACGCAATAATGGTAATTGAGATATTGTTTGCGGACGTTGTGTGTCAATTTCAGTTTCTTTGTCTGTATTTGGAGTAGTTGTAACATTTACAAACTTTTTCAGCTTCATTATAGGAACTAAGACCGGTCCAGGTTTTAAACCTGCTACGGCATCTTCTGCAGACATATCTATTTTTTCTAACTCAGCTTTTGTAACTGATGTTAACTTACCACTTACCGGTAAACCATGTTCACGTTGATATTTTTTAAGCAAATCTCTTGTTTTTGGACCAAACTTTCCGTCAATACCCGAAGTACCTAATGGTGCGGTAGTGTATAATACTGCTAACTGATTTTGTAATTTTCTTACAGCTTTTCCACTATCCCCATATTGTAATACATTGGATTTCGTAGAAACTGCATCACTAGCCCCAGGAGTAAGTCTTAAATTTATATGTATATGATTACCTTCATCTAATGCCTTATAAGCGTATTTTGATTTTCCGCTATTAACCCACGTTTTAATTGGTTCAAAATATTTGTTTCCTTTTACGATGTTAAGATCAACCGCGGTATTCTTAAGGTGCCGAGATATGGTCATTGCAGACTGAGTAATAAATTTTTCTACTTCATCTAATGCCGTAGTCAGATTAGACGGCGAGATCGTAGTTGTACCTGGAGTATAATAACTTGAAAATATTTTACTTATTTTGCCACCATTTCGACCGTATAAACCATTAAGATATCCAAATCGATACTGAGGCTTGCGCCTAAGCCAATTGACATACATTACTCGACCTTGATTATATGGATCTCGATATGCAGAAGTAATATCTACGTCAATACCGAATTTGGTCTTTAGTTCTGCTTTAAACTTCAACCAAAGTTCCCGGAATTTTAGTTGAACAAATTTAACACCGGTGTAAGTCTTGTTTTTATCTACACCGGCCGGCTCCCATTTTGATTCATTTATAATTGGGTTCAAATCATCTTCTATTAATTGTTGTTTTGATTCTGTTAAATAGCTAGAAACCATACTTTTTATTACACCTGCTACTTCTTTGTCACTCTTACCATATAATGGATGAGCTGGCTGTTTATACCCACTTATAAGTGCTTTAATTTTATCTAGCAATGCTTCTGTAATCATGTAAAAAACTCTGCTAATTGTTGTGATACTTTATATGCCTGGTCATCATCCATGCCTTTTGTGGCACTACGATACGCTTTAACTACTTCATTGAAAGCAGATACTACTGCAGAGTCTGGTTCAAACTCAACTTCATTTAAATTGGCTCGATGTTTTGCTGTTGAGTCAGCAAGTGTCGGTAAGCTCCCATCGGAGTTACGCTCCCAAGCATATCCTTCTAGTAGTTGTTTTAGTTTCATTTACTCTGTCCGTAATTGCTATCATACCCCGCTGTATCAGGTGGGGTTGTATTAGGTTCCGTCGCGTACTTCCTCTTATACTCTGTTTCTGCAAACTTATATGCTTTGGAATTGACTATGCGGTTCCACTGTGATTGGGATAATGTGTTTTCAACCGCTTTTCTAATATCCATAATAATGCTTTCTGAAAACCTTGTCGTATTTAAAACCGAAGTTGCATACATCCCTGCATCTGCAGTTTGTGTAGTATCATCTCCTTTCGATAATGCGTCATAGTCGACTTGCGTCAAGTTTTCCGCTGCTTTTCTAACCCTAGGGTCACTTTCCTCAGCTGATTTAGTTTTAATATTCTGCAGAGAAGCAGGAGCTTGGTTCCCATCTCCACCATATTGTTGTAAAGCCATGCGTATAAAATCTAAATTTATATCTCGGTTGTAAGTGCTTTCAATACTTTCTTTAAGATTCTTGGTACCAAATCTTCTCATGTTTTCTCGTAATATGTTTTTCATTGTTTCCTTTAAGGGTTTTATTTATTATAAATATAGTACGTTGTAAAAAGAACGCTAGTACGCCCTTTCAGGTCATACTTGAATACGTGCGGCAATTAATGGGGCAACATAATCTAATACAGTAACTTTAGAGCCGTTACTCGAAGCATGGGGGTATTTGTTAGGAACATCATTTCCTTCAATACCAGCTCCACGATAATCATGTACCGGATGCCTCCACATATTTGCAGCCGGTATTCCTCGAAGTGAAGGCGGCTTATAAGGTTCAATTGCATATATTTTTTCAGGTTGTATATACGCACTATATGTTTTGGTGTCACTAACCGATCGGCTATACAATATGAGAGCAGCAGGTTTATTTTCTTCAAGATACTTGATTATGGCTTGCATTTGCGTGTATTTAAATGCTACAACGGTGAATTGAGTCATACCACGTTGTATTCTAGCAGCTTGTTGTGCAACCGATTCATATTTTGTTAAACCACTAACAAATACTACTACGGGTTGATTTTGTTCCGTTAATATGTCGGCTAATTTAATCATACAGGTTCATATCCAGTTTCTTCTTCATCCGGGTCATCATATTGTAATCCCGGATCACTTTCAGTGTCGTCATCAGTATCATATGTATCGGGTTCAGCCATGCCATCGGCAGTCCCCGGATGCAGATGATGATGTTGCCACATATCTTTTACGTCTTCCGGTTCGTCGTCACTAATAGTTATATTTTTTACACGTCGCATTGCGTCGACGGTGATTGGTAAGCTACCTTCGGCTTTTAATTGGTTCAATATGTCGGCTAATCTAATCATACAACATCCGCGATACCCGTC
>Ga0209632_10000212_pt1 | contig 60511 bp, 58 predicted proteins | sample COG_10_FD_184754 | JGI IMG/M metagenome (GOLD analysis project Ga0209632, IMG submission 184754) | Pelagic Microbial community sample from North Sea - COGITO 998_met_10 (SPAdes) (version 2) | ecosystem: Environmental > Aquatic > Marine > Neritic zone/Coastal water | place: Helgoland, sampling...
TGCCTGTCTCCACAAAATGGCGATGAAATGTATAATGACAATGGATTTGTTAAACAGGATTATCATCTAGGTGTTAAGATGCTGAATGGAATATGTCAATCAATTTGTAATCAATATGGGAAGAAAATATATTTAACTAGGAAATACTCGTTATTCAGAGTGGGCGATAGAGTAGTATATAATGATAATGATTATACAAAAGCTCATGGAAACTTTGACATATTAAAAGGTAGTAATGGAAAGATAATCGACGTGGATGGTATGGCAACAGAAAATCCGGCAAAGTGGACTGTAAAAATAAAACTAGATTCGGAGGAAAAACCTATAGAAATAAAAGTGAAAGAATTATACCAGGATTGGGATTTAGGTTATGCCAGGACAATACATAAAGCACAAGGTGCGACGGTGGAAAACGCAATATTGTGTGTAAATTCTAATCAGTGTATGTGGGGTGCATGGGGTGGTAAAAAGAACTGGAAAAAAATGTGTAGTGGGAGAAGGCTATTATATGTGGGATGTTCTAGACATGTGAAAAAATTATACATAATTACAAATAAAGAAAGATCGGCATCAATGTTGGCGCGTGCAAGTGTATCAGATGGTGAGAGAATAACGGGTTTATTCAAAGAACATATGGTAGAAGAGTGAAAGAACAAAAAGAACAAATCAACAAGAAAGATAAATTAAAAAATTGATTTTTTTTTAACATCTTGTAGGCTTTTAACTCACAACTATGACATCTCTATCAAAAAGCCAAGAAAATTTAAATCTGCTCGCTACAGCAGCGACAGAGCATCTAAAACAAACTAATCAACTACTAAGCAAGATGGATGCGGATTATTACAAGGCAAATAAGGCGAGATTTGAACCGAAAGAATTACCGGCGAAATTAGTAACCGTTACAAAACCGGAACACGCAAAGCAAATATTGAATTGCTACGGAGTAGCGGTAATACCATTACCAGTAAATAGGGGGGAAATGTTGAAAGCCTTAAATGAGACGAAGTTTTATAATACAGCGAATTCAATATTTACAGAAGAGCATCAAGTAGCAGAACCTAGTATGCTAGAGAAATTGAATCCAGCTAAATACGCGAAAAGAAAAGCGGGCGATGACGCACAAGGAATGCTACACCAGTATAATACACCATTACATACCTTAATACAGACAAATGAAGTATTAAGGAAGACGATGGAAGAATTGTATGGTAAGGATTTGAGGTATTTGCCAAATCGTTTAAGGATTTGTCGTAAATTCAAAAACGACGCATCAACTCTCCATATAGAAGCGCACGAATTATTTCGCGAAGTTAATGGTAAGATACAGCTAATTCCAGGAGATATAGCATCATTGATAGGACTAACAGGGTATAGAAGATTTGTATTCTGGAATATGGATAAAGCAGATATGAGACCCTTAAAAGCATATCATGAAACTTATGGCTCAGAATTTACGAAAATAGATCCGTTATTTATGAATCAACACTACGAAGGTCGTAGGTCAATGGTAAATATAGACTGCTCTAAACAGCCTCACCTAATACTATGGCAAGAATCGACGCCACATGAAATAGCGCATTCGCCCTCCCTATCCCTATACGTAAGTCCCGTAGAAGCATTTAACTACACTAAGATTACGAAAGTGACTACTTATCAACCAGCAGAATTCCTAGGTCTAACCTATCATGAAAGTAATTTACTATCAATGTGCTACAATATGGGCGGATTTGAATGGCCTAGCGGCAAGAAACTATACCAATATTGCCATCAACGCGCCTATAATCATTTTATACCAAGAACTAGCGAAGACTACAAGGTAAATGGGAAGATGATGATGCGGTTAATAAAAACAGGTAAAGTAGATCAGCATACGCCAGCCTATCAAGAAAAATTGAAGACTATGGGAATAGTATTACCGGCAATAGCATTTAATAAAGATACTCCAAATTTTGTAGTAGATTTAACAAAAATGCCAGAAGTATTACTAAGAGACTACGGCTACATCCCTAGGAAAGGCGACAAAAAAACGGGTCCAATCAAAAAATTTGGCTCATACCATTAAACACCTTAAAATAAAAAAAAAAATAAAAAAAAATAAAAAAGGAAGAGAGGAGACAGCTTTTTTTATTTGAATATATGAGAAAAGGATAAAATAATTAATTAAATTATATAAAAAGAATAATTAATATAATATAATAGGATGAAAAGTAATGTCGCTCATAAAATAAAACATAGAGATAAACCGAAGGATGTATTTATAACACCGGAAGAATTATCAAAGACTCATATTGATATGATAGATGAAGCATATAGAAATTTAGTATGGTATGACCCGTTTAAAAACAGTGGTTCGTATTATAATCAATATCCTTGTGCGAATGAAAATAAAAAATGGAGTGAAATACTTGAAAATAAAGATTTTTTTGATTTTAATGAAGAAGTAGATGTAATAGCGAGTAATCCACCTTATAGTATGATAGACAAAGTATTGGAAAAGAGTGTGTCTTTAAAGCCAATGATAATATCATATTTGTTGGGAATAAATAATTTGACCGCAAAAAGGATGGAATATATGGAAAGTCAAGGGTATTATATAACGAAACTTCATATGTGTAAAGTATTTAAATGGTTTGGTATGAGTTTAGTAGTAGTATGGGAAAAAGGGGGAGAATCGATATTAAGTTATGATAGAAAAGTATGGCGTTAATTATATTTTCTTATTATTTATTATGAAAGATAATAAGAAAGCATTAGGTTCGGGGATAAAAGCAATAAGATATTTAAAAAAAATAAAAGATAAGATAATAAAACCATCTAAGTCGCCATTATTGAAAAGAATAACGGTGAAAAGGTTATGTGATAGGCGAAATATAAATTTGAAAATAAACACAAATATTCAATATAAGGGTTGGGATAAAGGAGATTAATATATTAAATAATTATATACAAATATATTAATGATAGTGTGTAATAGCATAATATTTATATTAGAAAATGTAGGAAACCTATGTGAAAAAGTAATAGAAAATAGTATAAAAAATATAAAAAGTGTAACAGACGATTGTTTATCGTCAATGAACGATACGAACTTAGAAAAAATGGCACCGAATAAATATGATAAAATACCAGTAGAAGAATTTGATGAGGAAGATATAGAAATAATATGGGGAGATGAATGGCAAGAAGTAGTATAATTTAGTTTATAAATAAATTAATAATATATTTATAAATAATATATGTCAAATTCTTTATCGAAGTATGAGAAAATGAAAAGTAATTTAAAGAAACATGGTAAATTATCGAGCAACGCGAAAGAATTGCGAGATAAAAAAATGAAGGAAGAATCGGAAAAAATAAAAATGGAGAAAATAAAGGCGGATCGCAATAATATCGAGGAGATAATGAATGATTCGAAAGAAATACAAGGGTTGAATAAAAAGAGAATATCAGAAGAGAAAGAAATAACGGAAATATTGGAGGATTTATTATTGAAGAAAAATTATACGGAGGAAGATGTAAGAAATTCATTAAATAAAAATCCGGCATTATTTCAGAATCTAGATATGTATTTTATAAAAGAGAAGATAGATGAACTATTAATAATAAGAGAAGAACGGAGGAAATACAATAAAATAGTAATTGAAGCGAAGGAAGCATTGCGAAAAGTGCGAACGAATTATCCTTTTTTAATGTAAAAAATGAGGTCTGAATTTAAAAATGAAAGTATTTGCAAATAGGAAACCTTTTTCTCTCCAGATATATAATTTATCTTTTAAAATATTAACGAAATTTTTTCGCATAGTTTCTTGATGGTCGGTTCTACCCCAAGAATATTTTTTTAAAAACCATGGATTATGGTCGATGCACTTAAGAAATTTAATAATTTTAAGTAGATGAGGTTGGTCGTAATAAGCGGAGTGAGGGTGGGGAGGAATATTATTAACTTCGTGTATAAGATTACAAACATAACGATAAAGGTGGCACCATCTTTTTTTATGAGTTCTGTTTCTAGTATTAAGATAAACCGCATAATCTTTTAAAGATTTGTTGGAGGTATTTAAGGGGGGTTTATTTATATTTTTATAAGTAAAAATAAAATCAGAATCGTAGAATTTAGTTCTACAAATGGGGCAGGAAGGTCTTTGTCCCAAATTATTTTTACATGAATGCCAAGTTTGAATACAATCTAAACAAAAAAAATGTTTGCATCGCATTAATTGTGTTTTTTTTTTAAAATCAGAATAACAAATAGTGCAAATCATATAATTAAATGTACTAAAACAATTATATTTAATTAATTAATTTAAAAATAACTTAATATAATTATGAAATGACAGAACGAGTATTGGCATTACAAGTTTCAAATGAGAAACTAATGGATTATTATGCGGAAGCAACATCAAAACATAATCAGAATGTAATAGCGAAAGGTTCGCTAGGGGATTCGGGGTTTGATTTGATATGTCCGGAAGATATACGGACGACGCGGGGAGTAACGCAAAAGGGGTTTACGCGATTGGTAAATTTAGGAGTGAAAGCGGCGGCATATGAAGTAACTAATTTTAATCCAAGTGATTTATCTTTAATATCACAAGATTTATGTAGAGCGTATGATTTATGTGTTCGTTCAAGTATATATAAGACAGGATGGAGATTGGCGAATAATGTTGGAATAATAGATTCGTCATATCGGGGTGATTTACATGCTGCGATGGATTTTAATGAATATTATGGGAGAGGAGATGATATGCTACAAGAAAAAAAGAGATATTGGCAAATAGTAATGCCAGATAGAAAACCATTTAAAGTATATATTGTGGATAAATTGGATTTTACGGAAAGGGGTGAAGGCGGGCTAGGTTCGACGGGAAATTGATGAATAAAAAAATAATTAAAATGGATATAAAAAGAAACCAATAATAAATATAAATGTCAGAAGTATATGATAAAAGAATGGAAGATCCGGAATTTGTAGAATATGTAAAAAGTATTGCGCCATATTTGCCAAGATGTGTCCCAAAAAATGCGGATCCATATAGCGAAGCGAAAAAGGCGCGGGTAAAAGCGGACCTTCAAGATTGGGTATTGCACGATGAAGATGGTTCGAATTATAAATATTATAAACATCCTTTCTCAAAAATAAAATTTGGAGTAATTCGGATGCATTTCAGAGATAAAAGTCATATAGATGTTCCGCGGTATGAACCAGAGTCGGATGACGCTGGAAATTCGGGATATAAAATGATTAAAGAAAATGGAAGAGAAAAGAAAGTGTATTTATCGGAATTGACATACAGATATAATGAAATGGGTGTTGTAGTAAAAAATTCTATGGAGGATTTTTTTCAAACACGAAAAGGTAAAAGATTTTTGAAATATCAAGCATATATGAAGAAAAGATATGAGAAAAAGAGAGCATACGCCCAAGAAGCGGAAACCAAACGAACAAACAAACAAACAAACACTGAACAATAAACGAACAATAAACAAATAATTTAAATATAAATCATGTTTATATTTAAATGGAATGTCGAATAGCTTGGTGTGATAAAATTACTAATTCGTATCTTCAAGGTCATTGGAGGTCGAAATCGGATATAGGCGTAATACATGCGTGGTGTGTGTGTCAAAACATACATAGATATAATGAATATTATTGGGTTGAAATAAAAGCAGATGGTAAAATAACAAATTATACTTATATACCGCCAAAGCAAAATAATGTAGAAAAAGAATATGTAGAAATAGATTATAAAAAAAATGAAGTTAATTAAGGAACGATTTAATAAGTAGTATCTTGATTTTCAAATAGCAAATCTAAATTTAAATTTTCGCCGGGTTTTCTTCTAATAACAATTTGTCGTCGTGGAAACTTTTTTTCTGCATTCCAATCTTCAATAATTTTTAATAATTGTGGTTGAACTTTACATATATCTTTTTTGTCAATATCAAGAGTTTTTAAAAAGTTGTCTCTTTCGCAAAGTCCTCTCGTAAAGCCGTCGAGATAATGTTTAGTTTTAAGAGGTTCGTGATTTTTCAATGAACCCATCATAATAGCTCCATTGTAACCACGAATATAATCAGAATATTCTCTTCTACGAACAATGGCCGACATAATTTCGGTATTTTCTTTTTTTATATTAAAATTTTCTTCTCTTAATTTTCCGTTTTTACGTCTTATATTATGACGAGTTTCGCGTAGGTCTTCAATTTGATGGGAGATAGAATTATGTTTTCTAGATACAGAATTGAATAAATTAGTTAATTCATAAACATCGTTTTTGATAGTATCTTCGGAAACTCTGTCCCAACTTGTAAAATTATCTCTACACATAGGACACGTTGGACTAGTTCTTAACCATCTGAAAAAGCAAGTTTGGCAAATAATATGTCCGCAATTTGGCAATACCAACGTTCGAAGTGCTGTTTTAGTTTTATAACATACGCAACAATCGTGTATTTCTGATTCAATGCTTTCATCTGAGTTGGAATATTCGGAATCTTCTTCATAGGATGCTTCTTCTGCTGCTTCTTCTGCTGCTTCTTCTGCTGCTTCTTCTGATTCTGCTGCCTCTTCATTGAGTGTTGGCATAACCGCAGTTCCTCGAACTTCCAAAGGCACAATGGTATGTTCTGGTGCAGAAGTGTTTTCAATGGCAACTTCTTCGTCATCATCTTCTAACTCACCAAAAACCAATCTTCTAGGATCAAATAATGTTTGTCCTATCGTAGTTTCTTGATGCATACTATTTATCAATTCAATTATATTTTCAAAAGTTTCGGAAGGAGAGTTAATTATATCTGAATTATTATTATTTTGGGGTGAACTCATTATATCAAATTAAATAATAATGTTTATATTAATTCAATTATTTAAAAATAAATTAATAGAATAAAATAATGAATATACCAGAAAAGCTTTATTGGACTTTGGCGGATTATATAGAAATGAATGGTGGATTAACAAGTACTGAAATAATAGAATCGTTTGGTTGCGAAAATTTTAAATTCAAATCAGAGGCAGATTTTACGAATTTAATGTATATAATAGAAAAAGCACCAAATACATATTGGGGAATAGGCCCATTTATACAAAAAAAAGGTAAATGGTATAATATAAGAAGTAAGAAAAAAAAGCAAATCGAAAAATTAACGGACGCAAATAAAGAATTAAAAAATAAAATTGAAGAATTAGAATTGGAATTGTATAGATATAAAAAAAACAAAGTTTAATTTCTTAAAGAGGTAGACCAGTTTCTATTGGGATTATTATTGGGGACTAAATAACTAGGAAGACCAGCTGGTGGAGTTTCGGTTTTAGTATTATTATTTTTTAAATTTTGAATATCTTTTTCAAGTTCAGCAATTTGTTGTTTTATATTTTTACATAAAGAAATACTTTTATTGAAAAGAACGGTTTGATATTGTTTTGAAAAATTCATTTATTTAATTAAATAATATAAAATAAATGAATAAACTTATTGCCAGAAATTATTGTTTCCATCATCGTTAAATCCGGAGTCAAAATCAGTATTACTTGCGGTTATATTTTCATTCACAAGTAGAGGGTCAGTGTCGCCATTACTCCAATCGGGTCCTTGATTAGTATCGTCATTAGCATACTGAATGCTATTTTGGTCTGGAATAGCTTGTCCTGTATTAGGATCTGTGAAAACAAATTGTGCTAATTTAACAGGATCAAAAATACCATTATCAGGCGGTCCAAATTGTTTGATATAGAACCAATATCTCATATCTAACGATACATCGGAATCAATTTCGGCCATAAGTGGAGCTTGATAAGATTTTTGGACGTTACCATCAAGTAAATTTTGTTGTAATTGTGTTATCGTATTATTAAGAGTTTCTATTTCGGCGTGTTGTTGTTGGTTTGCTTGTTGTATTATAAAACCTTGTCTAGCATTTTTAACAAGGTCCGAATAAGTCTTCGCGTTGTTTTGGAACCAAATATTGTCTTCGGAAGATAAATTATATCCGGTGAATTTTTGTAATTGATTTTCAATAAATTGTCCGTATTGAGTGTCATATGCTTGAAGAGTAGTATCGTTAATATTATAATTGTCAACATATTGAGAGGTTATATATTTGTCAATAAAATATTGGAATTTGTTTTGCAAGGCTTTTTGTTGATTCAATCCAGTTTTATTAACTCTTGTATTGGTTATAGTCATATTATGTGTGGGTTGAAAAACTCCCATAGAAGAGTGGCGTCTAGGCATTTTAAATATATATTATTTATATTTAATTTTTAATAGAATAAAGAATAGCATTAAAATTATCAATAGTTTTTGTATCTTTCAAATAAAAAGCATTTTTGTATCTTTCAATTATATTTTTCATCATATTGATTTCTTTTTCTTGTTTTAAATTTATTTTTTTGAGTTTTAATAACTGTGTTTTTTCAGAAAAAGTAGATAGGTCATTTTTTGTTATTTGATATACTTTTTCATCATAATATTCTAAAAATAGGCACGGTAATAATTTTTTAGAAGAGAAAGAAACACAAGATTTATTAATACAAGTTTTTTTCGGGTCGTTTCTTATAGAATCAATTAAATCTTTGTTTGACAATTTATCTTTCATGTTCGCTAAATGTTTTATAAAATAATAAGTATAATTACTATACCATTTTACATTTCTTTGACCCGAAGGCAATACGGAAGCAAACGTTTTTGCTTGATCTTTACAAGCGGAAAAACAAATAACATTATTGGAATCTCCAAGAGCTAATTTATTAATAGAAATAAAAGGAGAAAGAGTATAAGTATATTTTAAATCTAGAGCGGAAGCGGAATGACAAGCATCGAATAAAACAGTAGTATTGGCTTTACAATTTTGAAACATAGAAAATAATAAATCATCATTTATAAGATTTTTTTTATAATCAGAAGGCAAAAAAGCTTCATCCGCACTATCTAGTTCATCGTTGTTTCTATCAAAAATTTGAGTGCCGTGTCCTGTAAAATAAAAGAAAAGAATATCGTTTCCGGTAGTTTTTGCAATAAGTTCTTTAATTTTTTTAACTATATTAAAAAAAGATGCGGATAAATCAAGTTTAGGTTGAGCTTTATCAGTAAGTTGAGTAATATTTTTACTATCAAACGTTTCGTTGGTGATTAAATATTTTTGGACGAGATTTAAATCATTATAAGAAGATTTCAAAGCAAGTTTATCATCTGTTGGATAGTTAAGACCTATAAGCAAAGCATGTTTAACCATTATATAAATTAAATTAATATTATAATAGTTATATTTTAAGTCAAATTAGACATAGAATGTCCGTATTTAAAGTTTTTAATGTGTTTTATTTTGTTATAACTATTTTGATTGTTAAAATAAGTATATAATTCAGGAATGGTTGGAGAATTTACATTATTGTTTTGAATTTCAGGGAAATGTGAATTTACTAAAATGGTTTTGTCGGTTAAAAAATCATAATCAACTTTTGAGTAATGCCAATCTTCTAAATTAACTTTTTTCATATTGTCAACGTTGGAGTCTAGATAAATATTAAAACAATTTTCGTTTGTATTGGTTCCTGATTTTTCAGCTGCTATTTTTTTACAATGCGCGAAGCCTTTATACATATTATATCTTTCAGCATAATTAATAGAGCGAGTAACTAAATTATTTTTAACAGTTGTGAATCTAGAATTATCTCTGTTGTTGTAAATATTAAGATTTTTTTTGTTTTGAGTATTATCAGATGCGGAATAAAATTTGCGGGTTTTACCAAACATATTGAATGAATTAGAATTCATATTAATATAGATATATATAATTATGAATAAAAATAATTAAATTACAAAGTTACTTGAATTTTCCAAATATGTTGGTCCATAACATCCACGGCGGTTGTATTGGTAGTAGTTTGTGATAATGTGCGCTTCGGTGTGATGGCATTGGGAGAACCCATCCATCCGTATGTGTTGGCTTGGAAAACATCTGCCCCGCCGTTGTCGGTGTATCCAGGGAATACAGAACTGACCGCACTACTAGTGGCATCAGACGTTTCAATAGAAGCATCAGCAGAAGCTAAAACTTGTTGAACGGCACCATTGTCGTCAATATCACAAAAACTGATGTTTGCGTTGGTGACAACGGCAGTATCGAATTTAAAGGAAAGCAAAGGTCTTATGAAGACGGACAATTTATCACCTGCTTTAATAGGGAAAGGTCCAGTAATAGTTTTTGTGGGATCTTCAGATACAGCATCTAAATCACCTGTTTGCTGCGTAGCAACGGTTGCACCATCATTAAGCGTGTAACTGTAACCTGCACCTCTAGCATCAGCCAGTTCGGCAGAGCGTCCAACGACTTTAGCTAACAATTGTTCGTAAAGAGACAAAAGAGCATCGTTTTCAACACCAGCGGAGGCAAGAACACCATCAACATTGTAATAAAAAGGTTCGGCAGTGGTTAAAGCAGGAATTAAATTGGTTGCGTTGGAACCTGCGTTAAAAAGATTATTACCGGCGGTGTCAAATTTAACAAGAGCATCGAAATCATTACCTGCTTCTAATTTTTTTGCGGTGAGAGCTTGTTGAGACCCACCAAAGGCAGCAGACAACATTTTAGCTAAGTTTGATTGGAAAATTCCGCCAGGATTGAGGGAGGCCCCTGCTGGTGCGGTGGTGATTTTAGTTTGGATTTCATCTTCGTTGGCAAAAATGGCTTGAGCTAAAGGATGTCCTACAAGATGAACGGAAGCTACGCGAGCCATAACATCGCCCACATTAAGTTTTTCGGATGCGCTAGGAGCAACGGAAGTATCGAATGTTGTTACAGTGGCTCTACCGCCAACAGGGATTTTTTTTGATGCACTAGGAACGTGTTCCAACCCTTTATTGTCTGGCGATAACTTTAAAAGAGCGTGTGCTAGTTTATTACAGAACATATCGACGACTTGGGCGGGGGTGGCATCACTAGTCACTCCACCAGTAGTGAATTGTTTTTTAGAGACGGTTGTAGTTCCCCGACCGGCAATCATATTAACAAAAAATAATTTTTTATTATTGGCAGGCAGGGTGGCAGGGTCTCCTACAAAAAAAGTATCTCTAAAAGCGTCGGCAAGAGATGATTGTATTCCAGAAGCATCATAACCGGGTGCTTCATAAACAGCGGATCTATCTAATAAAAATTCAAGGTGATTTTTAATTAAATCATTTGTAACACCTTCACCAAATAACGTGGCGCCGTCGGTGTCAGCAATGGTAAAAAGAACGGGCATTTGAACATTTGCGGATGTCATTTTATAAAATACAATGAGAAAAAATTAATCTGTATTTCCTATTAAAATCGTAATATTCCAATTACTTTCAGGTATAGTATAATTATCGGATACGAAATTTATTGTAGTTGAAGGTATAAAAATATTGAATTGTAAATGAGAAGTGCATAAAACAATTTTTTCAGAATTGTTTTTGAAATTACTAACAATAAATTTATCTAAATATTCTTTATTATAAAGAGAATCTATAAGATTGTCAATAAAAGAAAAAAAAGATTTTTTTAAAATTTTGTTTTGCATGAAAGGTTCGATAGTATAAGGATTGTTGAATACGTGTTGGGAAAGGTATTGACAATAATATAAAAAAATATTTCCTAAAAGTAAAGGTTTGTTTGTAAATGAATTATTAACTAATAATAATTTTTCAGTTAAACAAGCTTTTAAATTAATAATCAATTTTGAGAATTCTTTATGTTGGACTGTAATATTATTACTTGTGTCAATTAAAATAGATTTTTTCCATAATTTTAAATTAGAAAGCGTTAAGCTTTCCAAATAAAATGTATTTTTTTTGTCTTCATAATTTATTTTAAAAAAAGAAGGATAAATAATATTATTTGAAATATCTGTCATATAATATTATTTCTCATATAAAATATGGAATTCTAATGCTAACGAATAATCGGTTCCAATTAAGTCTATATTATCACCAAATTCATCAACAATTCTAACTCTAAGTTTATTAATATCAACGGGGCCAAAGTAATGTCTTTTCTTAGTAATTTTATCGGTACAATCATCAAAAAGGACGACACCTTTACCTTCTCGCATTGGTATACGGGCTAAAATATTATTTTGCATGAAAGAATTTTCATAAACAACAGTAACAACATCATGAACTGAAGAATTAAAATCTTCTACACAAAGAAAAAAATATTTAGAACCGGCTAAGTCAATAGCTGCTTCACTTGTATAAGTAGAAGCGCCTTCATACATTTTATTTCTAAAACCAAGAAGCCATCCCAAAGATTTCATAGGAGGGGCCCTAGGATTAACAGGGTTTGAGAAATCTAAATTAAAAATAGTATTATCTTTAGTTTTAATAGTGGTCCTTAAGCTAGTTTCATCGATATAACATTGAAAACCTAGATTATCTAGTTTTCCACCACTAATATCATTTAATTCAGTTGCCAATTTCCATGCGTCATAATTACCAGAAGAGACTTCGATAGTTGCAGTAGTATTATTTTTAGTAATTTTGAAAGAATTCATGCCTTGTGTTGCGGAAACGACGTGGGAAACATTGGGTAATTCCAAAGAAGCCAATCTCATAGAAATAACATTTTGTAAAGGAGTAGAAAGATGGATAGTAAAATCAGAAGGAGAAGTATCAAAATAACTTTTTCTAAATTTAGAATCAATACTTAATTGCGAAACAATAATTCTATTTTTAAGTTCATTTACTTGAGGAGTATTATTAGTTCTTTCGCCGGCGAGATTTACAAGAGCATTATGTGTTCTAGAATCATACGGGTCGTCTGTTTTTACAGGATTTTGATATTGTATAATATTTCTATTATGAGTATGAACTTTGCCATTATTGGTAGGAATGGCGGAGGAGTTGATTGGATTTTTGAATTGTGTAATATTATTAGAAGCGTTGGAAGGTGGAATATTGCTCCAAGAAGTATTGCCAGATGGGAGTTGTAAAGCTATTTTTGCGGCTTCAGCGTCATCTATTGTAAAGTATGTTCGTTGTAATTGGCTAAGTTGTTGGTCGCTTCGACTCATATATATATAATTAATTATTTAATTATATATATTAACCGTATTTTTCATTGAATTCATTCATTTCTTCTTCATATCTTTTTTTATCTACGGATGCTTCTTGTATGTATTTATTTTTATCTTTATCTGTTAATAGTTTCCATCTTTTTCCAAGTTCCTTTGCAATATCTTTGATTTGGACGGATTTTCCTGGATTTTGTGCTTTAAAATTTCCAATTAAATTGGGTCTAACAACATCGCAAAAATAAAAATAGGAAGACTTTGGTTTTTTCGGAGCATAAGGATTTTTTTGTGCCTTCATTTTTTGTTTGTTTCCAACATACTTTTCTAAAAGTTCGTCAATTTGTTCCGAGGTTGCCTTTAAATCGAAAGCAACCATTCTTACTAATTGAGCGTGAGAGTCGTACCACATATCATTTAAAGCGACCGTGTTATTATGAAATACTATATTTGCCATTATAATATAATTAATGAATTTATCTCTAATACGATTTAATATATATATTAAATTATTTGCATAATGGTGCATAAACCATCATAAAAGCGCAAAAAATCGGGAACAATAACAAAGATGTCAATAATAATTTGAATGGAATAAATGTAACACAATGTAAGCAATAAAAGCTACAGTGATTTTCTTTTTTTTCTAATAATTTGTAGTTTTCAGTATAAGAAATAAAAACATTATCATAAATGTCATCGGCGGCTTCGGGTAAATATTCGAAATAAAGTTGTTCGAACTCATTATCTAAATTCATAAGGAATTCCATAGCAAGACAATCCATAACCATCTCAGAAACAGAATTGCCATTAAAAATAATCCAAATATTAGCGGCGTAAACAAAAAGATTAAACCCAAATTCTTGAAATGTATCAATCATGGTCCAAGTATCTGTAGCAGGTATCATTTTATTCAATCGAGTTCTATCGGTTAGATTATCCCACAAAAAAAATGATTTTACAAAATACAAAGCACAAGCACCAAACATAATTAATTTTTGTCTCCAGTTGCCTTGATTAGGGCAGAATTCTAATTTTTCAACCATGATGGCTTCGTCGGAAACAAGGGCAATATAAATAGCCCATTGAGAGAAGAATATAAGAACTGGTAAAAAAGTTAATAATGAAAATATATGACTACAATAAACGGCATTTTTTTTAATAAGCATTTCATTTTTAAATCCTCTTGTGACGTGATATTTGAATAAAGAAAACATACCAAATTTGGGATCAGCCAAAACAATACTTTTTTTTTCTTCAGAAGTCATCGTATTGTGACCGGCTTCTAGCAATTTATTATTTTCTCTAATAAATTCTTGTTGTGGCGTATTGCATTTCGGAATGACTTTATACGAATGCTCTGTTCCAATAAGAAGGTCGTCTCTTAATTTTGCTGCAATATGACTACACAATAAATTGCAGTCATTAAAAAATATTTGGCAACAATTGCATCTTTTATTATTATTATTGTCCATTTAAATAGAAAGTAAATTACTATTTAAATTAGTTAATTAATTAATTAAAACTCATCAAGCTTGGTGTTTGGTTAGATAATTTATGTAAGAATAATATTCATTGCGAATAATATTATCATTCATATTATTATTCACACAATAATAATAATTTAAAGGACATTTTACAATAATGCACTTTATACTATTTTTATTACCATATTTAGAATTAGAAAAAGGAGAAAGATAATAAAGATAAGTAACCATGCGAAAATCTTTTTTAACGCTACTATAAACAATTCTAGGTCCCATTTTTGGGGCGAAAGGTCTTGGTAGTAAATTCATACAAGAATTAAACGCGAGTATATTATTATTATCATCGTTTAAATGCTTGCCGTGTTTTTTTATGTCATGGAACATATAATCTTTTATGCAGTACCAAAGTTCTTCAGGGAAAAACATTTATTATATATATAATTATATTTTTAAGTTTTTATGATTGGGGAGAGAAAAACATCATATTTTTATATTTAACAAAGTATTTTAAAGAGAAAACATTTATTAAATTAATGGCATACTGGTTACTAACGACGCATGGAGTTGCTTTATTTCCTATAGGTATGTATCTTTGGAGTTGGAAAAGACGGAAAGATACATCATCGATATTTATGTTTATAAAATTTTTATATGGAGTGTCCTATTCATTATTATACCATTCTCACCATACTTTACCAAAAGATGCGGTTTTTACTACAGATTATGATTATGATAATTGGGCTTTACTTGATGGGTATGCTTGTTCTAGCTTGATTTTTACAACTGTGTTATATGGTTGTCGTGTAAGAGAACCGCAAATCTATATAACAAGTTTTGGTGTAGAAAATATAGTATTGATTGTTTATTTATGGGATAATTTAAATCAAAGTTTAATTATTACTTGGTATCTATCTCTATGTAGTTTTGTTGTTTTAATTATAAAATGGAGAACAATATGGCGTTATTTATTACGATTTAAATATCTATCTTTTTTATTTGTATGTTCTGGAATTACGGCAATAGCAATGTATAGCATTGCGGTAAAAGAGTGGTATAATGAAAGGTATATTTTTTATCATTCATTATGGCATTGTTTTGTATTTATTACAGCAGGAATTTCTGCCGTATTAAGATATAAATTAGATGAACAATTATATCCGATAACTCATAGAAGAGAACAATTAGATTCGATTTAACAAAAAGGAAAGCAACAATATCCACGATATGGTTTGGGATATTTTAAAGTTAATCTCGAACAATAAGGGCATTTTTTTGTATGATGCGCGCTTTTATCTTTCCAATTTTTCATACAATGCGTGTGAAATAAATTAGGGCATTTCAAACAATATATTTGAGTATTTTTAATATTTTTAAAATTTTCATAACAAATACCACATAAATCTTCAGATATTTTTTCATAGTATTCTACATCACTCATTATATATATATTAATGGTATTTTATAAAATTAAAATACGCGGAAAAAAAAATAATGTATATAATAACTTATTTAAAGAAACGATAATATATACATTAGTAACACACTCATTTAGCTCAGCTGGCAGAGCATCGGTCTTATGAGCCGAGGGTCGTGAGTTCAAGTCTCACATTGAGTAGTTAGGAAACGAACAGCAATTAATAATTATGTTTAACCGTTTCCAGTATATTGCCGATATAGCTCAGTTGGTAGAGCGTGTGACTTGTAATCACAAGGTCAAGAGTTCAATTCTCTTTGTTGGCTTAAATATAAAAATTAATAATCATTATCACTTAATCGTTGTTCTATGAAAGCAACTCTTCTCATTAATCTTCTTTTCTTTTTTTTTAAAGTTTTTTTCTCATTGGGAACTTTAGTATAATATACACAATTGTTGAAAGCATTTTGGACATCAATAGGATTTTTAGCCGTATAAAGGCACTCTTTATTTCTTGAGGAGGCACAAACGTTTCCCATTTTTATATGTTTAATTGCGTTTATACAAGTTAAAAAAAATAATTCAATTTATTATCAGGGGAATTAGCATTTGGTAATGTGCGCGATTATGCTTTTCGCGAGAAGACGGGTTCGACTCCTTCATTCTCCACCTGCCCGCGTGGCGCAATGGATAGCGTACATGACTTCTAATCATGGGGTTCCGGGTTCGAGTCCCGGCGTGGGCTTAAATTAATTGTAAAATTGATTTAACTATTATTTTTTAGTAATAGTTAAATGGAAAAAAAACAAAAAAGGAAAAATATAAACGGAACGGTAAAAAGGGATGTGTGGTTTAAATACGTAGGAAATAAAGCAAAAGCAAAATGTTTTTGTTGTAGAAAAAATGAAATTTTTTTTTGTTCTGGAGTTCATAATACTTGGCAAGCAGGACATATTATATCTCATAACAATGGTGGCTTGGCTGAAATAAATAATTTACATCCGATTTGCAAACAATGTAATAATGCAATGAATGATGAAAATTGGGATGACTATATTAGTAGACATAGAAATTTATACCATTCTTTACCTTTTTTGAATGAGAATTATTATAAAAAATATCAAAAAGGTATAGTATGGTGGCAAAGTTTATATAGAATGCATTTATCACGCAAATAATATTTAAAATCGAGTTAAATATTATTTTTTATTAATATATAATGGCTCCAAATCAACAAACCGCTTGTACTCTTGAGTGTTCTGCTCCATCTTGTTCAATTAGATTTGCTAGTGAATATTATACTTCTGAAGTGAATCATCCCCATCTTGAAAATAAATTTTTTGGGATTCAACTCGGTATACTTTCTACACGTTTGTTCTGTACTGCTTGCTCGGCCCGACAAGCAGCAATTATATGTAGAATTAATAATATTATTATTGAAGATGATTAACTTGATTTACGGTCTAGATAGTATCCTAAGCCTTCCGAATCCATTTTAAAAACATAACCTTCTTTCGCACCAGCAAATTTATCACTGGCTACAAATGGTTCAACTATATTACCCATCGGTTCTTGGATAGATTTTGGCGTATAATACATATAAAAATATATACCAACTAAAACAGCAAGACCTATTAAATATTTTATCATATACAAATTATATCATAAAATATTTAATACATAAGTTATTAATTAATTTAAACACTATTTTCTAATTTATTTATAATGGATATTTCAAGAGCAAAATATATATTAGATTACTGGTTCTCAAAAGGGCGCTATACGCCTGATTATGATAAATGGTTTATGAAAAGTCAAGATTATGACGAAGAAATTCGAGAAAAGTTTGGCGATTTGTTAAAAGAAGCAGAACAAGGGAAAGGATTTGGTTGGCTACACACAAAAGATAGTTATGTTGCGTATATTATTTTGTTAGACCAATTTAGTCGTCATATTTATAGAGGAAAAGGAGACGCGTTTAAAAATGATAATGGGGTTATGCTATTTGCAGAATTAGGATATAACATATATAAAGAACAGTTGGTTGGATATGAATATATGTTTGCGTTTATGCCTTTCTTGCATAGTGAAGTTCTAGGATATCAAAAAAAAGGGGCATTATGGTTCAGAGTGCATAAAGAGATTTATGGAGATAATAGTAGTTTTAAAAGACGAATAACAAGCCCAAGCGAAACAGCAACACACGGTTCAATTAATATTTTATCATCTGATAAAGAATACAATATGTTAAAATCGATGGAACCCCACGTGAAAGGGCATTACGAAACGATACAAGCATATGGAAGATTTCCAAAAAGAAACGCAGCACTTGGGCGCGAATCGACGCCACAAGAAATAGAATATATGGAACGAGAGGACGTAAAAAAAAGACCTTACTAATAAACGTTGAATAAATAATATTAAAAATATGTTTAAATATTATTTTATCTTTAATACAATGGAAAAAGATGCGATAGTCATAGCTAGTTTGATATTATATATGATATTTATAGGTATTTGCGCGTATAAGTGTAGGAGCGGGAATTTCAAGAGTTACGAACCGATATGTAAGAGCTGTTTAATAAACGAAGGAAATAATAATTATGAAAGAGTATAAATATAAATTATTAATAATATTTAAAATGTATGCTAGTTCAGAAAAGATGTTGATAAAAAAAAATTATAAAGAAAATATTTATCATAGTAATATTTGGAATTATTATAAAAAAAATGATTATACAACACAAACTTTTTTGAGTTGGGATGTCAATTATGCGCAATGGAAGTTTGTATTTCCATTGAATGATTGTAAAAAAAGTTATTCTATTCATTTTACTGAAATTGAAGATGCTCGATCTTATATAAATTATATTGTAAACAGTTATCTAAAATAAATTGAATTGATTAATATTAAACATTATTTTTAATCAATTCAATATGACAAGTATAAAGAAACCACAATCAGCCTTTCAATATTATCTTAAAGCGTGGAAAGACATGCCGAAAGAACTGAAAGTTCATTTTATCGAATTAGCGAAAGATGATAAAGAAAGATATGAAGAAGAATTATTAGGAAAAGAACAGGGAGAGGAAGAAGAAATAAAAAAACAACAAATATATTTACAAGCATATAGTGGGGGATGTAGTGCTGTGGGCTTAGACAATGGGTCAAAATCATATGAAACAATAGGCCCGGTTGTTAATATGATTGAATATACCGAAGAAGAACAAAAAAAATGGGGTGTAAAAGTGAAGGTATTTGAGTTTCGCACGAACAATGGTGGCAAATGGGGGGTTCATCATAATCAAAAATATCATATTCGTACGCAATGGGGAGACCCCAATAAAAAAGGAGATAATATATATACATATGGAACTAACTATAATTATAGAAAAGACAATCCGTATAAACCTATACGCAAGTTTCATATTATGAAAAATATACCTGACTATGTGGGAGCCATAACAGTGCACTATACCTCATTTGATAATTCTACTTGGACTAGTCAAAATTAATTTTAACAAGAAAGCTTCTGAAAAAAAATTGAATAACTTTTTTTCACTTGAAGATTGTTAAGTTAAATGTCGATACGAAATTCAAAAGATTTCAACAACCAATTCAATACAAATCAAACTAAAATCCAAACAATGTCAGCTCAAGCAAGAAGTCAAGTAAAACGCACGCCGTTTTGCAAATTCTGTAAAGATATAGGCAAATCGCAAGAGATATACCAGAGTCATTATCCAAAAGACCGCCCGGGACCAAATGGCAAGGTCGTATGCCCTGAAATTTTGGCGAAAAATAAGAGGCAATGGGCCATGCGGAGGCAACCAAGGGGTGGTGATAGTAGGTCTAATTTCAGAAGACAACCATACCAAAAGTCGCGTCAATTTCGCCCGAAGGTTGAACCAAAGAACAGCATCGCAAATTGGGGCATGGTTAATAACAAGAAGTTCAAGGATACGATTTCGCGCGCTGGTCGAAGCGGTCAGATTGTAGAACGTTCGACAAGCAATAAATTTGCGGCCTTAAATGAAGAAGACGAATGTCGCGTTGAAATTGTTGGGCCGAAAGTGTGTAAGCCTAAGAGTGTAACCGGTAGTTGGGGCAAACAATTGGTTATTGAAGCCAGCGATGAACCGGTGAAATTCAAATCGCTTAAGGAAATTTCGGAGGAAAAAGAAGCCGCGATGTATGAAGCCGAAATAGAAGAGAAGCAAAGCTCGATGGTTGAATTATCAACGAATTACGATATAGTCAATGGTAATTGGGGCGATATGGCGATGGAGGAGGATGAGGATGACGACGGAATCATCGAGGAACAATATCACGGGGCAGTAGAATCGGTGACGTTGGACGGGTGGTATGACTAATTGAATAGTTTAACTATGTAATTATAATAATGTGTTCTTAAATACGTTATTGGAGGGAAGAATGGTGAGCGAAGGCTCACATTTTTTAATTGAACTTATATACCCTAAGCCTAACATTAGTATTGTATAAAAATTGAATAAAATAAATCATCTTTGATATTTATTATACATCATACAATATCAAATGCAAAAATGTTAAATCAAGAATTATCACGGAAAGCAGTAAAATGGGTAAAATCAAACCCACTATTATCAGCCAAACAACATCAACTATCTGGAATTGAATGGTGTTTGAAACGCGAACTAGAACACGGATACGAAGGCGGTATTCTAGCAGATGAAATGGGGTTGGGTAAAACCATTCTCATGATTGCGACTATTGTTGCCAATCCAAAACCACATACTCTTATAGTAGTGCCGCCGGCGCTATTAAACCAATGGAAGGATGCGATTGAAAGATTTGCTCCATTAGTAAACTGTATCGGAAAGTCAAAATCTGGTTCTCCAATTCCAATATTTAAAAACACCACATATAAAGAAGGCGGAGAAGGAAAGTGTCATACATTCCAGACGCTATTCGCAAACAATGTATGGATTACGTCTTATGGAATGATTTCGAAACGTAAAGATGAGAAATGGTGTTCTCCGCTATGGCAAAGTATGATCGAAAAATCATGTAAAAAACGGAAAATTCCCAATTGGGAATGGGACCGTATTATATATGACGAGGCACATCATTTGCGAAATTGTAGATCTAAAAAGTATAAAGGAATGAAAGAATTGGGGGGAAAGATCAAATGGTTTGTAACTGGAACTCCCATACAGAATGTGGCAAATGATTTACATTCGTTATTAATGCCGTTAGATATAATGCCTCATATGGTTAATAGAGACACCATTAGAAAGTTTGTATTGGGTAGAACTAAGAGTAGCGTTGGTATAAGAATGCCTAAAAAATCAATTTTCGAAATACCAGTTTTATTAAGTTCGAAACACGAAAATGAATATAATATGGCAATCCAAATCCACAATCAAATACGATTTCAAGACGTCACGGTTGAAAACGTAGATCGTATTATTGCTGAATTGTTTGAAGGGCGAAGTATGTTTGCGACAATGACAGCGGCAAGGCAATGCTGTTTAATTCCAGAGATAGTTACAAATAAAGCGTTTCATTTTGGAATAATAGAAGGATTAGATGTAGCTGAATTAAAACAAGTTGTTACACATACAAAATTAACAGCTGTTGCCGAACATATATCAACTCATAAAGAAGAAGGTTCGAAATTAGTATTTACACATTATCGTTCGGAAAGCGACAGATTGAATAAGTTGTTACGGTTGAAAGGACTGTCGGTTTCGGTTCTAGATGGCAGAACTAAATCGAAAGAACGCAAGACCATTTTATCTGGAAATAATGACCGTTTCGTCCAAAAAGTATTGTATAGAATTAGCAAGAGATATAAAGGATTGTCTTCAGACATCGGAAAAAAAATAGCGGAATTTCTAACGCCAGACGTATTGTTGATTCAAATTAAGAGTGGAAGCGAGGGATTAAATTTACAGGCGTATAATAACGTATATTTTACAAGCCCACATTGGAATCCAGCGGTAGAAGACCAAGCCGTAGCAAGGGCGCATAGGATAGGACAGACGAAAAATGTAAATGTATATCATTTTGTTACAAAATTAGAAGGCGACAAGACGTGTTCGATGGATGAGTATTGTCAAGTGGTTCAAGCAAAGAAGCGCGAATTGATGAATATGGTCTTGGATAATTCAGAAAAATTATAAAAATAAAAAAAATAAAAAAAATAAAAAAAAGAATGGGGCTCCCATTTTTTTATTAAGTAAAGAGTATTAAAGACAAAATCTTATGTTATATTAAATGGCAACATCCCAACGAATAAGTCGAGAACTTAGCATATTTCATAAAGACCCACCCGCGAATTGTAGTGCTGGACCAATAGATGACGATTTATATCATTGGGAAGCAACGGTATTGGGCCCGCAAGATTCAGTTTATGAAGGGGGGATATTTAGATTGGATATTATTTTTCCTGGAGATTACCCATTTAAACCACCAAAGGTGAAATTTATGACAAATATATATCATCCAAATATTAATAGTTCTGGAGGAATTTGTCTTGATATTTTGAAAGATCAGTGGAGTCCAGCATTGACAATAACGAAAGTGTTGCTTTCTATTTGTTCTTTATTAGATGACCCTAATCCAGACGACCCATTGGTACCAGATATAGCGGACGAGTATAAGAATAACAGGGAAAAATATAACACAACGGCTCGAAGTTGGACGCTTATTTATGCACAATAATAATAATAACATTCAAAAGTATTTAAAGGGAAATTATTATGTTAATATGGATATCATACAGCAACACATTCTAATAATAATAATAGTCGTCGGTGGGTAAATTACCCGCCATAAGCTTTCATCCAAGTATGAAAGTTTAAATATTTTATCATCCATTTATTTACAGCCGCTTTTTTTTAGTGGAACGTATTTCGGATATGAATAACTATTATCGATTCCCGCATAAGTGGCCACTTGTATTCATAATTACTTCAAAGTCATCTGTAGAGATGCTCGTGTCTCTGGATCTTTCTTCAGAGACTTTCCCTTGACCTTATGTCGAGCCATTGTTTGAAAGAAGAGAAGATCAAAGAAGACCTAACCGATGAAGGTAACATCCACGAAGGGCCAGGATTGCTGGAGGTTAATAATTTGGTTGGATACAGCAAAAATCTAATAACGTCTTAATAACTCCAACCAGCATCATTTATTATTGTTTAATAACTTGATTAAACAATAATTAATATAATTAATATAACCCCGTAGGTGGTTTAGCATTTGGGTCATCGGGGTCACCAACATATTGCTGTGAATTGCATATTTGTATTCCATATCTTTTATCATAATCAAAAAAGTCTTTCCAATATGTGCTAGGAAGACCGCCTGTTATGAAAATGAATTTTCTTGTAAATTTAGTTGTATTAGCACCACCACCGTGTAGTGTAGTGTCGCGATGTATCATAATATCTCCCAAATTGGATGCAAATTGTTTTCTTGCTTTGATAAAATCTTCTTTAGTTTTTCCTTTCATATCCTTTAAATATCCTAAATTATTGTATGTGTTAAAATCTGGATTACTTGCTTTTGGATTTCTATATTTATGGACGATTCTATCATCATAAAAAATAGTAGGACCTTGTTCTATAGGTGTAGGATGTAAAGGGATTGACATAAAAAATACATTATCTCCGGGGTTGTTGTCATGATGAACTTCTTGTTCAGGACAACCATTTTCAGTATACATAATGGTGGCTCTTAATATTTTCCAATCACTTTTGAATATTTCCTTTACAAGTGGATATACATGTGGCATAATAATTGGGAATAAACTCTCAGCACAATAATCAAAATACTCTGATATTTTTTTATATTTTTTTTCATTTTCTGTTACAAAATTTTCGCAATACAGAATAGCCTGTGTTCTTGTTCTATTATTAACAGAAGCATTATTTGGACCATATGACCTTACATATAAAGGTTGCTTTGCTAAATCATCGCATACTTGTTTTATTGCTCGACAATCTGCTTTATTAAAGAAATCTCTTTCGTATAAATATTTTTTTTGTTCGAATTCGTCGCTGATGGTTTTTGAGTATGTTCCTCCCATATAAATTCTATTAATTTTATATTAATAGAATTTATTCGTATAAGATATAAAAATATATAAAGATACTATATATGAATGGCTTAACAAATGCTACAGAACAATTAACAGCCGCCTTAATTGTAGGCATGGGTGTAACAAGTTCTTTAATTTTGGCAAGTGGATTAAGAGGAGTTCATGCAAATTCTGATTGGAGGGATGCTGCATCTTGGGCTGTTGCAGGTTCTATATTGATGTCTAGATATGCTTATGCCGGTAAATATTGGTTTTAATTAATTATTAACTATTAATTAATTAAATTATCTTCTACGTTTGCGTTTGGTTTTTCTACGTTTTTTACTTTTTCTTCTTCTGCTTTTTCTTCTTTTACTTTTTCTTCTTTTACTTTTTCTTCTTCTTCTTCTTCTACCGCCGCTATGTGGGGAATGTGCATAAACTGGTTCTACGCCACCCATTGCCATGCGTTTCTCGATTGCTTCTTGACCACCAGTTACGGCATCGACACTTGCCGTCCCCGCCGCTTCAATTGTTTTTTTGGCTTCATCGGATTTTTCTTTTCCCCAACTAAATAATCCTCCGAAAAATCCACCACGTTGGCTACGACTTCGTCGTCTCGATCTTCTATTTGAACGTACCATATAACATATAGATAGATAAAGTTATAGCGTAATATTTCTTTCTAAATTATGTTTTAATATAATAATATGAAAATTTTAAAAGAGATACACGTTTGTCGCGAATCGCATTTACCAGAAGACGGGTGGTTTCAAGCGTGTTTTAATTGTTATAGTATAACAAGTAAGACATTCGTATTTTCGGTTATTACACGTAAAAATAAAATACACGAATTTCATGTTTATTTATGTCCGCATTGTGCTAAAATTATGAGAACTGATATTTTATCATATATAAGATTTAGTGTAATTTGCAATAAATATATTAGGAAAAATTACACTGAATTATTTAAGTACCGCGACAACCTGTTGGCTGATTACCGTATATAGGTGTTTCATACGTATTTAATTTATAATCAGCATTACACATGCATTTTCTATGTGCTTTTGCTTTCGCAATTTTCCAAGATGCTGATTTATATGGTAAATCTTTTGTCACATTGGCTCTTTTTCTATTACTTCCAACACAATCATTTTTACATACAGGTATGACAGTCGTGCAGCAAGCTTCGTCCGCAAGTGTTTGTGAAGTTTTATTTGCCGTATATAAACTACTAGAATTATCAGGCATTCTCTTAACACCAACATCAGAACGATTATCGACAAATTCTCTTACTTTTTTTTTCATATATTGTCCGTAACACGATTGTTTTGATGGAGTTGGTGAATTTGAATTACAAAATGTAATTAATCGACCAGTATGAGTCATATTTAAAAAAAAAGGACTGCGATGGTTCATTTCTTTTCTTTTTTTATTCATTTTGGCTTTTTTTGCCATTAAATATAGGGATGACATTATATATTAAATATATAAAAGAAATCTATCAGATGGTTTAAATTCAAAACATCTTTTTAAAGCAAAATACAATTTTGTATGTAATATAACACCAATAGCTTGTTCCAAGTCTTTTGTTTTAAAGTCTTCTCTATTAATACAAAAACATATTAATAGACCGATTGAATAATACGTTGATTTAAAATGAATTTTTGAAGGAATATCTTTTAACTCCTTTAATTCAGGTGAAATGAATAATTTATTTTTCATAAAAGGAGAAGATATTTCAACAAAATTGTCTTCAATGGGAGAGAAAAATTGAGTATTTAAATATAAGAAAATAGGCACCGCCGAAGAAGAATTTATAACCACAATATCATCAATACTAAAAAACAAGTTAGAGACCATATCTTTTTCTAAATTCATAGTTTGATTTGACAAGGAAATAAATAAAGTTTCTGATTGCTTATAACCCAACTGATTTTGTTTTGACTTTAATAATTCCTTTAAAGGTATTACGTCGCTTGATTCAAATTTAATAAAAGCTTGTTCTTTATTTTTCTCACTTGAGGTTACGCTGATATATTTGTAATCTTTTAATATTTTGAGTATGTTATTATGGTAATTTTTATATTTATCAAAATCTTGTATTAACATATTATAACTTTTATTTTTTTCGAGTGTAATAGAAATGTTACTTTTTTGATATATGATAGACATTATTATATATCAATTATAGATAAAAATCTTGGCATATCTTCTTAACAAGAAAGCTTCTCATAAAAAATTGAATTATATTAAGTGCCTTTGATATTATTACCCAACAAATGTCAAATCAAGTTAAATTTACTTCAACCCAAAGTTCTAATATCCAAAACAATATGAATCCAGCAGCACAGCGCAAGCAACAAAATGCCGAATGGGCGTTCGACACGAATTCTCGAGATGAGAACGGTGTTGTCTTATGTATTCCTCGCGTATTTGCGAACATCACCAAGAAGCGCATATTCGCTTGTATGTGTAACGCCGGGTGGGGTGAAATCGACCACGTGGACCTCATTAATTGTGGTTCATACCAAAAGGCTTTCATCCATTTTCGACCAAACGGGTGGTATGCTGGTTCAGAACCAGCTACAGTATTGCGGCGTCTTCAGGCAGGAGACCAAATTGCTTATACTTACGATGTTAATGATAGGCATCCAGAGGGTTGGTTCTGGAAAATTAGCATCAGCAAAGCAATGAACCCAAAATTCCGCCCTAAGAGGGTAAGAAGGCGCCAAACGGTTGATTTGTCTAGCAATATGGACGCAACAGCAAGTGCGTTTGTTCCACAGCAAGTCGTGAATGATGATATGCTATTACAGCGCAAGCATCAAAATCAAAAAGCATGTTCGCCCCGCGATGATCCAATTAGGGCAAGACAAATGGAACACGAAGCAGTATTGGGGAAGGTTCAAGATGAAAGCGATGTCCCCGTTGAAGAAGAATACTCAAGACGCATCGTGCAGGATTTTTATCGCACGGAGGACCGTAAGGATGATGAAAGTGATGGAGAAATTGAAGAAGATTTTAGTTGTATGAGCGAGCAAGCAGCGACTTATATGGAGCAGCAAGCGCAATTGAAAAAAGCGTGAATGATGTGTTCTTAAATACGTTATTGGAGGGAAGAATGGTGAGCGATGGCTCACATTTTTTAATTGCATTTTTCAAAAAAATACAATTAATTGTCAAAAAATTGAATTAAAAAAATACATAAATATTTATTTATTAAATAATAATGGACGTTCAAGATATAGCGCCGAATACTGCTTATTATAGGAGAAATAAGCAACAAAAAAATATACTTTGGTCTTGTAGGGAATGTAACTTTGAAACAACTGGTCCTAAAATATGTTTGACGAATCATATATATTCAAAGCATACAGCAGAACATGAAAAACCATTTCAATGTGAAATTTGTAAAAAAGAAGGAACTGTAAAAGGGTTTGCCCAAAAAGCATTTTTGGGCTCCCATTTACATAGAGTACATAACATTAAAACCAAAAAACCAGGGAAAGAATTGTTACATTACAATATAACAAGGGGAAATATACTACCAAGACACAAAAAGACAGTGAAAAGAATTGATTGGTATATTTCAATGAAAAAAATCACAAAACAAGATTTAAAAAAAGAGGGATACAAAATTTCCCAAGTTCAATACGACGCAAGATCAAATTATATAATAACAGAAACTATTTTGAAGCAGACTTCGCGATGAAGCATTTCCAATATTCTGGCTCAGTAGTCATTATTTTGAAATGGCCGTTTTCTTGAGACAACAGTTTTTTTATCTTGTTATTTCTATCATTATAATACCAATAATAGTATTTGATATAAATTTTCCAACTCTTGATGGCATTTGGGACGATACTAATATATTCTATTCGACCAAAATTATAAGGCTGAACTATGTTATAAATTTGTTTATTAGAATACTTATAATTTACTTTCGGAATACATAGAGTAATTGGCATATGGTAAAATTACAATAATTTTATCATATAAATTCTAATCAATTTATTATAATAACAAATTGAATTTATACAAAATTATGCTGCCTCTTGTAAACTATATGATATAAATATGAAATTTCAACTAGTAACAACTTTTTTTGCTGGTAAGAGACATATAAACAACTTGTTTATTCTTTAAATAAGTTTTAAATATATTAAAAATTGAATATATTTAAAAAAATATTAATATAATTATACACAATGTCAGATAAAAACAGATTTGCTATGTTAAAAGAAAATACCTTTAAAAAACCTTCGTCGGATACATTTAAGCCACGAGAAAGCTCAGACAGCACGAGAAATAATACCGGAACTAATAGAAGATTTAATATGGGAAATAGTAGTCCGCAATCAAATAATAGATATTCTCGAGAAAGCTCAGATAATACGAGAAATAAATTTAGAAGGGGAAAATATCGCAATAACCGACCCATGACAGATTTAAAAAATAGTAAATTTAGACAAATAGGAAGAGGAGAAGTAACATTTATACCACAAGTTAAAAAAAAAGAACAAAAAGAACAAAAAGAAAAGAAAGAAAAGAAAATCGAACCTGTAAAAAATTATGATTTTGATGAATTAGAGAAAGAAAAAGATATGGCCTTAACTTTAGCTATGGCCCAAAAATATATGTATCATACTGAAAGCGAAGAAGAAGACGAAGAAGGAGAAGAAGGAGAAGAAGAAGTTTTATCAGCCTCGCAATCGCCAGCTAGTATACTAGATGCCGCAACCAGAACCTTGCAATGTCTGTCAAAAAGGATTGAGTGAAGAAGAATCCACTCACGGGGGAATAATTTTATATGAAGACATTGAAACTCGTTAAAATTATAAATCTTTTTTCAGTTATAATTTTAATTATGAATAAAGTATTTGAATTTATAGAAGAAGAAAACGACGATTGGTTAGAAAAAATAAAAAAGAATGATGAATTATACAATGATTTTTATAGCGAAGAGCCATCAAGTATAAAAATAAACTATCTTTATATAAATCAATCAAATGAATTAGTAAATATAAAACAAGAAAATATATTATTGACCAATAAAAAAGTGTCGAAAGATAATTTGTTATTTTTATTAAAAAAACATAGTAATCATAGTAATAAAAAATATAGTATTTCGAGCATGTTAAAATATAATATAGATATATTTCCAGAAGATATATATTCTTTTTTGAAAGATCCGAAAAAATTTGATTTTATTCAGGAATTTACAAAAATACAAGATTTGACGTGGAGAAATACTATAAATCTTTTTCAGGATATGAATAGTTTATATATATTTTATAATGAAAAAAAGAAACCAACTGGTGACAAAACTAGAAAACGGATATATATTCGGAAAGATATCCGGAAAGATATCCGGAAAAATAAAACTCGAAAAAATTGATTTAAAAGAATAACCTATTATAATTTTAATAATGAATCTCATAAAAGCATTGGATAAAAATCAAATACAATTTGGCGAAAAAGGACATGTAGAATATAAGCGCAGCGAAGGTATATCCAAACCAGTTCTCCAAGAGCGAATAGTTGAATTATATTTTCAATTAGTCCGAACAAAAGATATGCGTGAGTTGGAGATGGAAGTTGAATGCATTCTGGAAAGTCTTTTTGCAGAAAAAACACAAAATATTTCGCTAATTATATCATTTTATAAGATGATCGCAAATGTACGCGATGTGGCGGGCAAGGGTAAAGGAGAAATGGATTTATCATATATGATGTTGTATAAATTATATAATTATTCAGAGCAATTGGCTTTTTATTTGTTTGAAAAATTTGTGTATATTCCCAACCAACATCAATATGGAAGTTGGAAAGATGTAAAATACTTTTGTAATTATATAAAAAAATCTAGTAACAACATCAGTCATCCGTTTATTATGTATATTGTAAAATTAACAAATCATTATCTCAATGAAGAAATTAAAAAAAAGGATGATTCGCAATTATTGTTGTTGGGTAGATGGATTCCGCGTGAAAAAAGTAAAAAATTTGGATGGCTTTCTACATTATTGGCAAAAGATTATTTCAATTATTATTTTACCACTGCGAATACGCAAGAACAACGGGTTAAAGCGATGAGAAAAGCAAATAGCAATTATAGAAAATTATTGTCGGGATTAAATGAAAGATTAAACACCGTTCAAGTCAAGATGTGTGGTAAAAAGTGGTCTAATATAGAACCAAGACAACTTACAAGTAAAACTTTGAATAAACAGATGATGTCGCTATTAAATCAGAAGAAAGTTGGTTCCAGATTGGCAGAAAGGTATGATTTGGAAGATAGAAAATATTGTGCCGCGAATATAAAACAACATTTGGATGACGTGAAAAATAACAAGGGAGATAAAAAAGTGAATGGAAAGAGGTGTGATTTATATGAATATGTAAGAGATGTTGTGAAATATAGTCTCTATGGAGAGGATGCCGCCGACCAATTAAATATAATTAACGCCCAATGGGAAGATAATAAAAATAACAATGTCGCGCAAACTATAAAAATTATACCATTATGTGATACATCGGGTTCGATGGCATCGGACGATTGTATTCCACTTTACAACGCGATTGGGTTGAGTATAAGGTTGTCCGAAATAACTCACGAGGCCTTTAAAAATAGAGTAATGACTTTTTCACAAGAACCTACTTGGGTTAATTTAGATGAAGCTAAAACGTTGGCTGAGAAAGTGATGAAATTAAAAGAAGCACCGTGGGGTATGAATACCGATTTGGATGCGGCGATGCGAATGATATTAGAAGCGTTGATAGAAAACGACGTTAGTCCTGATGAAGTAGAAAATATGGCATTGGCTATATTTTCAGACATGCAGATAGATTATGCTTATACGGATAATAGAGGTGTATTGCAAACCCGATTGCGTCAAATGTTTGAATTGGCTGGATTAGAAAGCAAATATAGAAAACCTTATCCTGTTCCCCATATACTATATTGGAATTTAAGAACAACAACTGGATTTCCAACAAAAACCACAGAAGAAAATGTAACTATGTTTTCAGGTTATAATTCATCGCTGTTAAATGTTTTTAGTGAAAAAGGCATGGAAGAATTACAAAAAGTAACGCCAATCGATATGTTGAAATCACTATTAAATATTGACCGATATGAAGATTTGGAAAATCGAGCAAAAGTATTGTTGCTTTAAATATAATTAAAAACTAACCAATATTTTAATTATATAGAATGGATGATTATAATGATTTTTTTATGAAAACGATGGAATTGCTTTTGAGAAAAGATAAAAAAACTATATCCTCGAATGGATTAAAACAGTTGAAAAATATAAAATTTACAGAGGATATGAAGGAAGAAACTTGTCCTATTTCATTGGAAAAATTCAAAGAAGGTGAAGAAATAACGGGATTGCCTTGTAATCATAAATATAAAGAAAAATATATATTAAAATGGCTGAAAGAAGAGAAAAATTGTTGTCCTGTTTGTAGATATGAATTATGCGGAGAAACCGACCAAATAGGAAATATATTAGATTTAGAAAAAGAGACAATATTAAATATAACGAATGTTAAAGCACTTATAGATTAGATGTCGTCAAAATCAAATTCATCATCTTTATTGTTTTCTAATGTTGTTGCTGCTTTTATAGAAAGTTTCTCTTGAATTTTTGTATTCATATTTTCTTGGTCGTTATTAACATAATTTGAAAATGTAAATGAATCTTCATCTTTTTTAGAACCATCTATTTCATCGAGCAATATATCATTTCTAAAATTAGGATCTTTTTTAAGTTTAGAAATATTTGAAGGCGAGTACACATATAGTAAATCAACGTGCTCTTTTTTTTTAGGATCTCTAATTTCGAACTCTCTCTTCCCAATTAATACAATCCCTCCTTCGGCCACAATATTATCTCTTTTGTTTCTACCTTTAAATTTTCTAGCAATAATTAATATACGTTCAAGGTTGTCATTGCATAATACAAGAAATCTTCCTTGTCCATAACATTTTAATACTTTTGCGTATAATTCATACGGACTTCGCGCAAGGCGAACTTTGCGATTTATAGTAACTGGTTTGCTATTTTTTGAAGCCATTTTTTTGTGGCGATTTCCTCCGTTCTTGTTTTTTACCATCGTGATTTAGAAACATAACCTATTATTTTTTTTTAATCAATTTTTATTTTTAAATCTCTTAATAATATATAATGCCAAATAAATGGTTGACTCACGTAAAACAAGTGCGTTCTCAGAACGCCGGTATGTCATTCAAAAATGTTTTGATGCTTGCCAAGAAATCATACAAAAAACAGAAGGGTGGCAGTGGTGTTGCCAAACATGCTGCGAAATTCGATTCATCTGAGAAAGTAGAAGCTGAACCTGAAAAACAAGAAGGAGGCAAACGTAAAAGACGCAAACGTTCTCGCAAAAGACAAAGAGGAGGTGCGGACGAAGACGACAGTTCTAGCAAAGCAGAGGATGATGCCAGCAGTGAAGACGCAGGGGCCGACGCCGACAGCGAATCAAGCGATCAATCTGGTGGTAAAAGAAAACGTAGACGCAAGTCTCGCAAAAAGAGCCGAAAGTCTCGTAAAAGTAAAAAAGGAGGACGCAAGTCTCGCAAAAAGAGCCGAAAGTCTCGTAAAAGTAAAAAGAAACGTAAAAGTAAAAGACGACGTTAAATAAAAATGTATATTTTAAATTTTAATATATATTTTTAAAATTATTATTGTCGGGGAGAGAAAAACTCTATATTTTTTTGATTAAATTATTCAGAGTTTGATTTTGCTGATTATGTTGTTTTAAAGCTTTGTCAAAATATTTTCGATTTTTCGCAAAAGATCTAGCTACATTTTTAAAAGAAATTATGTTGTTTATTTTTTCATCGAAAAGAAATTTATTAAATTCATATTTTGTATCATCTAATGATAATCTTTCTTCAGGATTAGGATTGATATTATGTAACAAGAACTGACTAAAATATATAGTAAATTTGTTATTATCAAATCCACCAATATTCAAATATCTTAAAAATTTTAAATATAGAATAGAAAGCGCATAATTATCCCAAGTATTCCAATATTTTAAGATTGTTAATATTCGCTCATTTGATTCAAATCTATTATAATATTTTAATTGATGAAAGCATTTTTCTTTGTATTTTTTCATAAAATTTTTTGAAAAGTTAAAAAAAGCAGGATTATTGGAAATATATTCGTCAATGATACTATTTAAATCTTCATTGCTACAAGTATTTTTTTCATTTAATATATAACACAAATAATGAACTTCGATAGGCCATATGTAATATTCAGGGGCAAAAATATAGAAATATTTATTGAGGAATAAAGTATTTGTTGAAATTGCATTTATATCATCAAATAAAATAGAAAGACCAAAATCAATTAGTATAGGTATTTTTCGGAATTCATCAAACAAAATATTATCACCTTTCAAATCAAAATGGACTACTTTATTATGGGTAAGAATAGAAATTCCATTAAGTAAATGATTATAACTATGTATAAGATTGTTTATTAACTGGATAGTATTCCCTTGTTTAATAATATAATCAATAAAAGGAGAACCTTTAATATAATCAAGTTTCATTAAAATAAATTTTTTCTTTTTTGGTCTAGATTTAAGAATAGAACATTTTTTGTATTTATTAAATTTAAATTTTTTCAAGTTTAAATCGTCCACGCCGATGATTGGTGAAAAATGATTAATATAACCATCTAGATTTGATATAATTTTCCCAATTTTAACCTCGTTTAATGCGCTTTCATTTTCTACTTGTATTTTTGTGGCATATTTTTCTTCTTTTATTTCATCCCCATCTTCATTAAAACCAGGATGAAATACACAACCAAAACCACCTTCGGCAATTAATTTACCTCCAATCATATTTTAATATAAAAACATATTAAAATATTAATTTTATTCTAAAAATATATAAATGACCGTTCATACGATATTATCATATGTTTATCTAGATAAAATACACAAATGTTATAGAAAGATTTTAGTATGTAAAAATAAACCAAAGTTAGACGAACCTCTTAATACAATAATAAAAGTAATATCAAGGGAGAAAAACTCTCCATACGACCATTTTTATGGTTGTGATTCGCAACCACATTGCGTAAACACTATATTAAATCCAGGCAATACTGGCGAATATTTGTCAGCAGATAATATAGATATATTATTTAATTTTTTCTTAGAAAATGGCTATAAAATAGAAACACAAATGACAAAGTTATTATTAAAGACAAAAACATACAAAAACAAAGATATAGTTTGTATGATTTCTAGAAATTGATTTAAAATAATATTGTATTATTATTTTAAATGACAAAGAATGATAAACATATAGAAGAATTTTTAAAAAATCTTACAGAAAAAGAAACGATTGCTTATGAAATAGCGAAAGATATGCTAGGCAGTTCTTTTGATGTGGAAAAAAGTATAGGGTTCTTAAAATGGGCGGAAGAAAAAAATATAGAGTTATATTAATAATGCCACCAAAGAAAAAGGGTAAAAAGAAATCAAAAAAACAGAATAAAAAAGTAGAAAAAGGAGAGGATAGTTTATCATTATCTTCTCCCATACCACTCCAACCTCAAATACCATCAATCGGAAACGCTGTTTTTTCATCTTTATCACAATTGCCAGTTACTATAATAAAAAATGCTTCTAAAACGTATGTTCTTTTGATGAATAAAGCGGTAGAAAAATATTTAGCTATGGCAGGAGTAACTCCAGACATAGACGGAAAGGCACTCGATGAACAAATATTAAAATCATCCGACTTATTTAGTAAAGGAATGAAAATTGTAGGAGTTGCTTCAAAAGAAATGATAAAAGATGGTGCAAAAATAACAAATGCAATATTAAATGACGATGAATTGAAATCACAAATAAAAAAGATGCAGGACGCAATAACAGAAATGTCGAAAGTGCAATTGAAGTCTTTATTACAGATAGGCGACGAAGCGTTGCCATTGGTAAGAGCTAAGGCGGACGAGGTAGTAGATATAGCAGAGAAAACACAGGAAAGTATTGGAAAAGCCGGGATAAGAGCGGGATTAAATGCGGCACAGGCTGTTCCAGGCGCGGGACAGGTAATATCGGTGGTTAGAATGATACACGCTGTTACAATGCCAGCATTTAAATTGTTTGAAAGAATGACAAATTTGATGATAGATACTTTAAATAAAGTTATGGATTCGGCTGAACGAGTGCAACCAGGATTAACTTTGGGATTGGATAAAGCGGTCGGTGCTTTTGTTGCGGCGAAAGATGCTCAACAATTAGCGGCAAAAAAAATAATGGCGATGAGTAATAAAGTAGAATCTAAGATAAATGAAACATCAAATAAAATAAATAATGTAATTTCAAAAATAAATGTTCCACAACAACCAAAGCTTCCACAACAACCAAAGCTTCCACAACAACCAAAGCTTCCACAACAACCAAAGATTCCGCAACAACCAAAGCTTCCACAAGCAGCAGGCAGACGTAAAAGAAGGCGTAAAAGAACTCGGAAAAAAGCACTGAAAAAAAAGCACCGCCGTAAATCCCGCAGGCGTATGCGCTATTAATTATTGGTTTTCATCAATCGCTTATAATCATTGAAACTAAGCTTTTTTGGTGGATTTTTCGTATTTTTTTTTAATTTAAAAATATCAAGGTCACATATTTTACCTTTTCTAATATATTTGTTTCCTTTTATATTGCTAATCTTTCTTACTTGCTTTTTACTATTTTCATCTGTCGATATTTTTGGTTTTATAAAAATATCTTCTTCTTCTTCTTCTTCTACCACTTCTTCTACCACTTCTTCTACCACTTCTTCTACCACTTCTTCTACCACTTCTTCTACCACTTCTTCTACCACTTCTTCTACCACTGGTTTCCTATTTTTATACAAATTCTTACACGACAACCTAGATACATATTTTCTACTTACAACTTCCAGATAATCGTATTTTATATTTGAATTATCAGACCAATATTCAAAGCCTTCCTCGTTGTTATTGTATCTCATAATTACATAACCTTCTGGTGTTTCTTCTGTCACATAAACATCGTTTGATACATCTTCTGGTTTCATAAATGTATCATTAACTGTTTCAATTAAAAATTTTTCCTCGTATTTTGGAATAACTTCAATATCTTCCAATTCTAACCTTCTTTTCCATGGCAAATAAATATAGTTACATACTATTACACCGCCCATAAAATGTCCTATAGATAAAATAAACAACGCACAAATATATTGAAAACTACTTAGATTTTCCATTATAAATATTATTCTAATGTTTATTTTAAGTCATTTATTTTAATCAAAAGTCTCTTTATAAAACGGAGCCCCGACCGCTTGTCTCGTATTAAACATTTTATGCATGTCATATGCTGTCTTTAATACCATTAAAAGAAAACAAATTATAATACCTATAATTAACATTATATATATATCAAAAAATAAATTCATATTGTTTATTTAAAACATTTTTTACATAAACTTTTTTCACCATAACTGTTTTTATTATAAATAATAACATCCTTATTTGTATAACACCAATCACAAGATTTTAACTTATTCTCTTTTTGTACCATTTGCAATCTTAAATTCATTAAACTCTTCATTTCTTCTTTTAATATCGGAACTTTATATTTCAAATAATTATTATTTTCATTATTGGGATGTAAACATATCAAATACATTCCTTTTACTACTTTATTGTAGTTTTTTTCAATTAAATATTTATAAGTATTTAATTGTAAAGAATAATGCCAAAAATTTGAATCCGGTAAATGTGATATTGCCTCTGTTTTTGACGTTTTTCCTCTGAAACCTTCCGTTTTTATTTTTTTGCATCTTTTCCAGTCATAAATAGAAATTCTACCGTCGTCGTGCTCGTAGATCATATCAATACTACCACATAATTTTAAATTTTTATCCCATACAATCATTTCTGTTCGGTATGCTTCCATATTTTTTATTTTTTTATTAAAATTTAGAAAGTATTTGAACTCAATACTTTCATTTTTCGGTTTAATATTGTTGTAAAAACATTCTATGTCGAAATGCATTTTTGTTCCTGCTTTTGACGATTCCGTGCCATTGTTTTTCCATATTTGTTTTATTTCATCGTTTGTTTTACCAAACATTTCGTGTGAATTATTCCATTTTCTTCCTTTTTTCATGCAATTTATTGCCGCGTTCGCATTAAATTCTTCAAAATGAGAATGGTTCCACGTAGTAACGCTCATAAAACTATCATCCCCATCAACTGTATATTTATGCCCTATTTCTTCAAATTTCACTTGTTTATCTCGTGGGTGTTCATTTTTACTTGCTAGATAAGTGGGATTTAACATATTATAATCAAAATTATTATTTAAATATCAATTCAATTAATATTTAAATTTATCATATCTATTATATTTATAAATGCCTATTAAATCAGGATTTTACAAAGGTAGGTTAGGAATTGGTTTAGATACAACAGACAGCGCCTATACATCAGGCAGCGACGATGGTGTTCCTTTATACCCTCTAGATATTAATGGAGATATTAGAATTACTGGATGTATTGTTGATAAAAATGGCAATGCCATTAATTTGTCTAACCAAATTTTTGCTTTAATGACAACCGATACAAATCGAACAAAGATAGACACCAATGCAAATTTTAATGTTTTATCAACAGGACATTTAAAAATACCAAGTGGAACGACAGCGCAAAGAGCAACAACTGGTGTTTTAGGAATGCTCCGTTATAATACAACACTCAATAGTTTTGAGGGCTATGGTGCAGGTAATGCGTGGGGTTCTTTAGGAGGTGTCATCGACATAGACCAAGATACATATATTACAGCAGAACAATCTTCCGACGAAGATAAATTAAGATTTTATGCGGGTGGTAACGAAAAAATGTTAATACAAAATACAACAAATGATGGGATTATTATTAAAAGTCATATAATACCCGACACGAATGCTGCGTATGATCTTGGCAATGCTAATAAAAAGATTAGACATATATTTTTGTCTAATAATTCACTTTGGATTGGCGACGAACATCGAATTTCTATTGATGACGACGGAAGTATGAAATTTAAAAAACGAAATAAAAATGTTGTTCCGAAAGGTTTGAGAGATGCTTTAAGTTTAGATTCAGCCGCGTCTATAGATAAAGTCAAAGCTGACCTTGGAGTTGCTGATATTTCCACGTTAAAATTAGAAGACTGGATTAGTTACACCAGAACTCACGCTACTGGCATGTCAAATGCTGATATAAAAGATATTTTTAAAAATGAAGATTCCGGAGATTATGAACGGATTGATGGAACAATTACTACTGTTGCTGAACTTAATGTTATTACAAATGTTAATACTGTTACTAAGGCACAAGGACAACCACTTGTCTGGAATGGTGGAACTTGGAGTGCTAGTAGTGATATTTATATTTACAATGGAAAAGTAGGAATTGGAACGACAAGTCCATCACAAAAATTAGAAGTAAATGGAACAGTAAAAGCAACCGCATTTCAAGGTGATGGTAGCGCTTTAACTGGTGTAGCGACAGATATAAGTGCATTAGCGCCCAAAGCGAATCCAACCTTTACAGGAAATGTAGGAATTGGAACGACAAGTCCAGCTGAGAAATTAGAAATAAAAGATGACAATCATGCTTACGTAAATATATATGGTGGTGTTTCTGGTGCTTCTGGTAAAGAAGCTATGATAAGATTAAGTGGAAATAATGGAGGTTCAAGTCATCCTTTATTATATGTGGGCGCTGGTTCTGTTATTGCTAATGGGCCTGCTTGTTTTTTCTCTTCAAGATATGACCATCCAATTCTTTTTTTAGAAAATAACGTTGAAGTTATGAGAATTCATAATAATGCAAATGTAGGAATTGGAACGACGACCCCTTATACAAAATTGCAAATTGGTGTGGGTGATAATATTCCATCATATGTAAGTAATTCTGCTGATGCTTTATACGTTTTGCATTCTACACCAACATCTTCAACCGCAATTAATGACCCCAAACCTTGTTTAATATTAGGAAGACCAGGAACAAGTGGTCAAACACAAACATCGGCGGCAATATTTAATATACATAGATATGAAAATAATTCGGTGAATGCGAGAACACAGTTAAGTATTAATCTTTTACACAATGGTAACGCAACTACAGACAACGTTTTAGTATGTAGAAGTAACGGTAATGTAGGAGTTGGAATTGCGGCACCAACTGAAAAATTAGAAGTAGCAGGAAATATAAAGACCTCTGCCAATGTTACAGCACATACGGTTTCCGCCCAAAACTATGCTGTTGACGGAACTAATTTTATTTCAGCATTAAGACAAGGCAATTTCAGAGACTTAGAAGTAAAAGACAGCAACAATGCTACAATTTTATTAACTGGTGATGGTGGTGATATATCTATTGACGGAACATTATCAGCAGATACAATTAGCGAGAAAACAAGTGCTGCCGGCGTAACTATTGATAGTGTTTTATTGAAAGACAATACTGTTACAGCACATACTGTAACTGCTTTAAACTATGCTGTTGACGGAACTAATTTTATTTCAGCATTAAGACAAGGCAATTTCAGAGACTTGGAAGTAAAAGACAGCAACAATGCTACAATTTTATTAACTGGTGATGGTGGCGATATATCTATTGACGGAACATTATCAGCAGATACAATTAGCGAGAAAACAAGTGCAGCAGGCGTAACTATTGATAGTGTTTTATTAAAAGACAATACGGTTACCGCTAATACAATAAGTGCTTCAACTTTTAATGTAGGAAATGTTACAGCAACTGGAAATGTTACAGCAACTAAGTTTATTGGAGATGGAAGCGAATTAACAGGCGTGGAATCAAGCGGAGGTGGTATTAAAGCATTAGCAACACAGCCAACAATAGAGGCATCAACTGCCGGAGAAATGTATTATGATACAAGTTGGAAAACTTTCTTTGGTAGAATGGAAAGTAAATGGATGGAAATGATGCTTGAAGGAACACCATTGATATTCGGTCATCCTTCAAAAATTATTCCAAAAAGCGGTGGTGCTATTGTAGAAACTACCGCAACTACAATTGAATTTACTTGGGTAAATCCTCCACAATATAGAAGTTGTATGAGTGCCAAAGATACAGGAGATTATGTAGATGCTATTAACGCAACAAATCATACATCGGGTGAATTATATTTACCTGCTATTAATGATATATGGTTTCAATACGCATCAAATACATATAAAGTTGGCGGTAAAAATATACCAGCTGCTATAAGTGGTAATAAATTACAATCGTTGTCAAATATTTCTGGACCTAAAAAATTAACAAACAAAGTTGTTATAATTACTACTGGTAGTAGTGTTCCTAGTTATGCTAGTAGTTGGACACCTTCAACTACAGCAAACGGAGATCATTATATCGGGTTAGATGATAATGGCAATCAAACTTTTATTTTCAATCCCAATAATACAACTTGGAGTTTAACAGCAGCTACTAATTATAATTTCAAGGTTTGGTTGGAAAATTCAACACCAGATTCACTGCCACCATCTGTTTCTCATGATAGTACTTCTACGGCAGATGGAACTTCTAATTTAGTTGATACTAGAAATTTTAGCAACCACGATGGTATATCTACATTAGAAATCTTACCACCAACACAAATTTATGTTGCAAATAATAAATTAACGAATGGTTTCCACGTAACATTAACAAGAAATGGCAATACTCACTACTTAACTTGTATTGTACCGCCAGAAGCATTAACCGGAACTTATAATGGAACAAATGATGTCAAAGTCACAACAACCGGCGATATTAATGCTATGGACCCGGTTGTTTATTATAAAGGTTTTGAAGTTCAATATCAAACAGCTGTTGCGAGTGATAATTTTGACAAAGCTACTTCTGCTATTGTATGGACTGGAAATTGGACGAACGCTGTTTTTTCATCTTCATCAACTACTAATCAAACAGGCACTACTTTTTCAACAAATGCCGACGCTACAAATAGAATTGCTTCGTTTACTCCTTTAAAACCAACTTCAATTATAGTTGCTTCTGGTGCTGGAACTACTCCTACTAAAAATGATTTTACGGTTAAAAAGTCATTTACATTGGTTCAAAATGATAATAAATTCTATAAATTTAGAGTTAGAGCATTTAATCAAGTTCAAATAAATGTTAATGATTCGGTTTGGAGTGAAAAAGAATATGTTATCCGATTTAATAAACCAGAAACAGTTACGTGGAAAGGAACTGCTGCTCCTCATTTACCTTTGTTTACTACCAAAACAGCTCAAAAATTACACTGGTATATTACTCTTAATTGGAACCAACAAAATATTAAATCGTCTGTTGCTACTGGTAATGATGGAACCATTGACGAATACGCTCATTCAGATTTAAAAATACACGAATATAAACTTCAGCGCTCTCAAGATGGAGATACTACTTGGGAAACGGTTGCTTACTGGACTTTATCTGACGATAATGCACAATTAGAAACGTATGATTATAGAATTCAACCACCTCATGATGATAGGGGAGAAACAGAAACATCCAATGATGGTAATAATACAAAAACACAAGAAGCTAGATTATTAGCTGGAACCAGAGCACCACAATATACGTTTAAATTACAAGCAAGAAATTGGTTATTTGGAACAGGAATTGATACTGGCAGTGTTCCAGGACCTAGAACAAATTATCAGTGGGCTAGAGCTTCAGTGACGGATAATAGATGGTCGACTGAATCCGTAAGTTCAAAGACAACATATTCAACTGCTTTAATACCCGTTGCTCCACCAAAAGCGGTTATTCACGATAATTCTGATGATAAATATGCTATTAAATTTTATGAAATGAATACAACGGATACAAAAAGTCCTTGGAAAGATGGTAGAATTGCTTCTCATACCGATTTTAATGCTATTGTAGATTCTTCTTTGATTGCTGCTAGAACAAAAGAAGCTACTTTACAAAATGAAACACCAGATCAAGATTATATTTCTTATCAATGGAAATTACCTTATCCAAGTGAAGCGTTTAAAGATACACTTGGATCTAGCGTTGATAGATATGAAATTGTTTTAGAAAATGGTAGTAGTGGTGGTTTTACTGTCATAACTCCTTTCACACAATTAGGAAGTGATCTTGATGGTTGGACAAGTAGTTGGGGTGGTGAAGAACAATTTGGTTGGAGCGTTAGTATGAATCAAGATGGAACCATTGTTGCTGTCGGTGGGCATAAATATTATAGTAAAGGTCGTGTAAGAATATATCAGTACGCAAATAATTCTTGGACGCAATTAGGTAGTGATATTAATGGTAAGGCGGACTATGATCAATTTGGTCATAGTGTTAGTTTAAGTAGCGATGGAACCGTTCTTGCTGCTAGTTCTTATAAAAAGCATTTGTGGGGCGCTTCTGTTGCTGGTTATGTAAGACTATATAAATATAATGGTTCATCATGGAGCCACATGGCGGATATTAATGGTACAACCGATGATGATGAATTTGGTTATAGTGTTAGTATAAGTGGCGATGGAACCACTTTTGCTGCTGGTGGTCCTAAACATAGTAGTAAAGGTCATGTAAAAGTATATCAGTACGCAAATAATTCTTGGACGCAATTAGGAAGTGATATTGATGGTACAACCACTGATGGTGACTTTGGTTTTAGTGTTAGTTTAAATAATGATGGAACCACTGTTTTGGTTGGTGCCAGACATGCCGCTTCCTTAAAAGGTCATATAAAAATATACCAATTGAATGGTTCAACATGGACGCAATTAGGTAGTGATATTGCTGGTATTTGGGCGATGGGGTACTTTGGACGTAGTGTTAGTATAAATGGTGATGGAACGATTGTTGCTGCTGCTGCTCCAGGCGCCAATAGTGGTAAAAGTGTTGTAAGAATATATCAGTATTCAAATGGTTCTTGGACGCAATTAGGTAGTGATATTGCTGGTGAAGCAAATAATAATGAGATTGGTTATCATGATAGTCTTAGTTTAAGTAGCGATGGAACCATTGTTGCTTTTGGTGCTTATGGAGGTAATTCATATGCAGGTTGGACAAAATTATATCAATGGAATGGTTCAGCTTGGGTACAACTTGGAGATAAAATTGTGGGTGAGACTGGAGGTGATATGTCTGGTTGGAGTGTTAGTTTGAGTGATGATGGAACAAGAGTTGCTATTGGTGCTTATAAAAATGAAGATGGATGGGATAGTAGTCATACTGCCTCCGATCGTAGAGCGGGTCAAGTAAGAGTTTATGAAATAGGTTCGATAACACCAGCAGCTTATCAAGCTTATCATACCCAAGAAATTTACGCCAATGACTTTAATTATGGTGCTGTTAATTGGTATTTACAAGAATATACAACCAACACACTTTTAGATCAACCTTTAAATTACAAGGTAAAAGGTTATAATTTCTTTGTTACTAATCCAAGTGATTATTCTGACTCATTGGGAACATCTTTAACTAGTGATAAACCATCTGCTCCTCAATTTTTATCAACCGCATTAGACGCCAATAAAGACAATTCAAATCCAACCTTTACATTAACAAATGATGGTTTAACATTACTAGTAGATGAACCTCAATATACTAGTGTAGATGCGAACGGAAACGCAAATAATTTCCAACTTGAATCACTTACAATTCAAGAGTTTCAAATACAACCTAATATTGACAATAGTGATGCGGATAAAACTTTAGTTCAAGACCACGCAAATACTAAACGAATGCTTTCTGGTTCAAATCCTTTACTATCACAAGGAAAAGATGTAGTTGCGAGTTTCTTTCATCCTGTTACTGGAACAACCGCATTAGATGAAATGGCAGGTGGTGTTGTCAAATATAAAGTAAAAGCAAAAAATGTATTAAATTCTACATTTAGTGATGAAGCAGAAGCTACTTTAACTATTGGTAAACCAAATCCAGGAACTAATTTCAAATATTGTCCAAAATTTACTTGGGTTCAAGCAACTAATAAAATTAAACTTGAATTTTTCAGAAAATATTCAACAACTGATATTTTATTTGACGGTTCTTCTTCTACAAACGCTCCTATTTCAGCAGTAACAGCAAATTGTAATGTTACAAATGAAATTAAGAAATTACAATGGAATGTAAAATGTTCTGAAGCAACGGGTGGAACTATAACAACAAATTATGCGGATGTTGGTGATACAACAGGATATATTGATTCGGGTGATAATTCAACTAGTTCAGCAGCTTATACTATAACGGATACAGGTGTAGAACATTGGGGTATTGGTTTAGACCATCATGTTAGATATAGGGTAAAAAATCAATATCATGCGGATTGGTTTGAAGATCCAGTAGGGAGTTTATATTCTCAAATTAAACTTACAGCACCAAACGCAATACCAAGTTCTAATATTTCTTCACAAATATCTTTTGGTTTGGGAAATACTCCTAATAAATTAAAGATACTTTGGAGTAAACCAACGCAATATGGTTTACATTATAAACATCAAGGCAGTAGTTCTATAGTAGCACAGTCTAATCAACCAAATATTAAAACATATAAAGTTTATTTCAATGATGGCACTGACTATTATGTTTTTACTAGAACAGCTACAAATCAAGCCGATGTTAGTCAAGATGCTACATTAATATCTGGAACAACAACTGTTGAAAAATGGACGAATTCTTCAAGAAATACCGGTCATGTTGCCAGTCATACAATTCGTGTAGTAGCGGGAAAAACATATGTGATTGAAAAAATTACAGCAATCAACTGGTTATATGATACGGAAAGTGATTTTAATACACCACCAACAATTACCTATTTGAGTGGAGATGGTTCAGCACCACCACCACAACCAAAAGTAGAAGTTGAAACTGCTATATCAGTTGGAACAACCACCGTTGCTTTAACTGGAGCAAGTGATTTAGGGTTTGAAGTAGGTCAGCAGGTTAAATTTGATAATGGAACTAATCAAGAAGAAAAAACTATAACTGGAATAGCATCTATAACGTTAAATAGTGCTTTAAGTTATAGCTATCCGTTGGGTTCAACTATTGAAGTTGTTCCGTCGTCCTATGGAGGGCAAATATTATCATCATCTGTTCCAATACCAACCCCTTTTAGCAATTATACCAATCAAGGTGTTCTTATATCTAGCGCTACTACAGCAACTGTAAAAAAAATGGGTGCTACAAGTAATGGAACCGCTTTGACTAATGTTTTATTAAACGCGGCCGCTCCTTCTGATACAACTTCTACAATGGGTATAAAAATTACAATATCAGGTGAAGTGACCGGCAATTCAAGTGAATGTTTCTTTAATTCAACCGGAATTGTTTCTGGTAATAGTTTGACATTAATATATTCTAGTTCAAATATAGCTACAATTACCATGGGAAATTATAGTGATTTGTATGCTGGAAAAGCATCTTCGACTGATAATTTAGGTTATTGGTTTACTAATAGTTCAATACAATTAAAATGGCACGCCGATTTCAGTAATATATCTGCTTTTTATGGTAAGAATTTGACTTTTAGTGTTGCTGTGACTTATTATGGTAATAGTAATATTGAATTAACTAGACAAATAGAAACAGGATACTACGATAAAACAATTACTAATCCTAGCGTAACTACGATTACACCTTCTTATACTCCTTATACTTGCTGTGGCCTTCCAATATTACATAGCACCGACACACTTGCCGTAGCAACTGCATTTAATAATCAATCTACTACTTGGGTTGCTTCAAGTGCCGTAAATACAATTACATTGGGAGGCAGTGTTGCAAGTGTTACTACATCAAAAAGCGACCATACTTATTCAGGTAGTACAGTTTCATTGGCAGCAACTGATATGGGTTCATACAGTGGTGCTAGTTTAGTTAAAGACGCACAAATAACAGTAGTGGCAAAAAATTGTAATGGAACAGCAAGTTCAACTAATTTAAGTAAATATATTTATGATCCAAAGACGTTGGATTTAATAACAACTATAGCAGGTCAAAATTTAACTACAGACCATATATTAGTTGCCAGTGGTGGAGAAACTGGAAATGCAAGTGCTGGTGCTGTAAAAATGAATGTTCTTGATGTTCCTGATAATTTTCATCCTACCGATTCTACTGCTTTTACACCTGCTTTACTAGATGTTACTAGCGCAACAGTTAATGGTAAAAACAGATTAATTATTTATAACGGAAAGTTCTGTTCTGCCGCTTATTTCAATCAGGAATTTGGAACAACATATACTGGTTATCACGCTGATGTTGCTACAATTGGTGGAACACAAACTACTAGTGCTAGTGCTTTCGGTACTTTTTATGGAGCTGGTGGTGCCGTGACAACAACTTTAGAAAATGATTTTAGATGGCAGATATTTGGTACGAGATATAAAAACACTTCTGGTGGTGGTGTCCCAATTACAACTTGTGAAATAAGTTTGGGTTCATCTTCTGAAACTAATATAACAGAAAATCATTTGAAAAAATATACAACAAATGGTTCAAGTTATACTTATTCGGCTAGTTCCACATCTGATGTGGAGTTTTGGGTTAAAGTTAAAATTGCTGCTGGCGATGGCTTACCAGCTTATGAAAGTAGATGGAATAAATTAATTCAAAATAATACTAATTACATTGGTGCTAGTCACGGTTCTATTAATAACAAATTTAATGAAACTAATTCTTCCGCTGATAGAACTTCAAGTTGGGTCGGCGGAACATTATCTGGAAATAATAATAATATTAAATTAGCAATAAGACAAAATAATACTGCTTTTACTACTCCTTGGGATATATTTATTGCCGTTGGAATGAGAAATAATTCAAACGTTAAAACATTTATAGAAGTTCCAAAAACAATTGGAAAATTAACATCGGGCAGTTAATATTTAGTAAATTAATATATTAATAAATATTAATTTATATTATATCATGGCTGGTAATTTTACTGATAGTGAAAAAATTTTGTATTCTTTGAAATATGCCTTGTTAAAAGCAACCGTTGACCCTGAAAATCCTGATTACCTAGAACCTGTAGCCCCGCCACGTGTTTTTCCAACAAATGTTATGTCTCAATCTTTAATTGAAAATGGCGTCGGTGATATTAACGCTAATGGTACATATGGTGGTGCAGCTAGTATTAGCGGCACTGTTGACTTAACAAAACCTTGGAATATTGTTAAATGGTATTATATTATCGATCCAACTACTAATGTTATTACCGGAAATACAGTTAATGATGCTATAACCACTCAAGCAGTCGCCGAAACTCTTCCAAGTGGCGCTACTTCTGGTTCAGCAGCATCTAGTTCTACAAGTTATACATATTATCAAGAATATTTTTACGGTGGCAATGTTCCTAATGCTACGGGTGTTCCAAGTGCCAGAACAGATACTTATAAAGGATTAAGACTTGCTTATTCAAAAGCAACAATTGGAACTGTTTGTGCTGAAGGAAATGCTAATTTAGTTCCACATATATCTTTATATTTACAAGCTCCTACTAGTTGGGTTTCTCCTAGTGGAACTAAAGGGGATGGCGACAATTGGTCTTATAGAAATCCTCATTTTAGAAATTTATTGGGATCTGAAGTTGGTTTTGAAGTTTCTGTTAATAGTTATGAAAGTGGTGGTAAAAGAGAAAAAATTGGTTATAATACTGCCGGTACAGCAACCGAATTTTTTTGGTATACACAAGCTTCATATGGTTTATTATCTTTTTACGGCCAAACAACAAGTGGTTTTGGCGGAGACGGACAATCCAATAAACCTTATTTGACATTTTGTAGATATATTGGTGAATCTGGAACATTAGGAGGAGGTGGCGGAGGAGGCGGCGCTACTACATTAAATGCTTTAACCGATGTAACTTCATCTGGTGCTACTGACGGGCAAGCATTGGTTTGGGATAATACTGCCAGCAATTGGAAACCCGGTTCTGTTGCTGCTGCTTCAGGTGGTGGTGGCGGAACAACTGCTGTTACAGACGGCATTAGAAACATTAGCGATACCAATCAGTATCACGGATATATTGTATCTGGTTCTTCAACCTTGAATGGAAATCCTCATGAAGGTCCACATCAAGCATTTAGATTAACAGAAGCTTATAATAATGAATCAACCACGGGGCAATGGAATTCAGCTGAGAATAATTATAATTCATCATCGGGAGCATATACGGGTAGTCAAACTACAAGCGGGTATGGCGGCGAATGGCTCCAAATAAATTTTGGTAAAAAAGCAAATGTTTATCATTACCACATAACACCAGAATATACCGTCGGCGCTCCTAGATGGAAAAGAGCACCAAAAGAATATAAAGTATTTGGTAGTAATGATGGAACTACATGGGTAGAAGTCCATAGTGGGTCGGCAACATCGACAGATTATACTGGTACTGAAAGTCCAGGTGCGAATGATTATGGGATTGGTTTAGTAAAAACAAATACACTATCGACGTCAGCTACGTATCAATATTTTAGATTAGTTATCAATAAACATTTTGGTGGAGATAATTACTGTGGTTTAATGTATTTGGCTTTTTACGGAGCATTTCCAGACGATATAGCAACAATAGGCGATTTATCTGGTGTAGATCTTACTACAACTGCTCCTACTAGCGGACAAGCATTGGTTTGGGATGATACAAATAGTAAATGGAAACCTGGTTCAGTAGCAGCATCAGGCGGTGGTGGAGGCGGTGGTTCATACGATACAGTTTCTCTTGATAGAAAAGGACAAGTTCTTGAAACTTTGGCTGGTGTGTGCGATGGTAGGTCGGTGACAGTTGAAAGCGGAACGTATACTTTACCAGTAGGTACTAAACAGGCGCTTTCTGGAGACCCTTTTGTTGATATAAACGGAACAAATATAAGTTATAAACCTCCATCAGGAACAAAACAAGTTGTATACTCTATGTTATTGCATTTAGGAGGAAGACTAGTGGGACATTCAGACCAAATTTTAAATTGTGTTGTTTATTTAGACGGCAATGAAATAACTAACAGTTTAATTACTGAAAGACCTGGTGGAGAATGGGGACAAGGATGGTTTAATGTTCAATTTGTTTTTGATATAGGTAATGTATCTTCCGACGACTATACAAATGGTAAATTAGCTTCTTGGGATACTCATAAAATTATTAAAGTTATGGGAAGAGAAGGATATCCAGGTTCATATGGCGGTTGGATAAATAGTAGTCACAATGTTGCCCCTTCGGGTGGTTCAGCTTTTTGGGGTCACGGAGCTGGTCAAGTATATCCTCAAATGACAATTAAAGCAATAGGCGATGAATCTATTTCTGTTGGTGTTTCCGCTTTAACCAAAGAAAATTCTTTAACTATTCCAAATTTTACTGGAACTTATACTACCAATAAATTATACAATCAATCCGACCGTTTAAAATTTAACGGTGAAACTATATTAACAAGCAATAATCCTACTATAAATTTAAAAGGACAAGTTCTTGAAACATTGACTGGCGTATGTGATGGTAGAACTATTGCTGTAGCAAGTGGAACATATACATTAGGTGATAGTAAATTAACAACTTCACAAGGTGGAACCAGTGCTTTGGGTGGACAGGTGTTAAATGAAACTTGGCAAGATGTAAGGGGTAGTTCTATATCTTATAAACCACCAACTGGAACAAAACAGGTAATATTTAAATTTAATGTATCAATACAATATAACGATCCTACATTTATTACATTCTTTAAACTTAATATAGATACTACAGACAATCTATTTTTTAAATCTATTAGACACGATGGATATGCCGATACAGAAAATACATTAGTATTTGTTATAGATATAGGAAGTGAAGATGATAGTCTAAAAGGTAAATTTTTAAATTGGAGTACACCAAAAACATTAAAATTACAAGCACGTAATCAGGCCGCAAGTAATAATAGCATTTTATTTCAATCTGCTGAAGATGAAAATTCAACAGCAACCAACGTCGCTGTTGGAACATTTATCTATCCTTCGTTGGAAATTCAAGCAATAGGCGAAGGTTTGGTTGGTGTTCAAAAGGTTGTTAATGTTTTGGGTCCTGGTGGAATTAGAAACATTAGTGACCTTCATATGTATCCCGATTATGAAATAACTTGGTCTAGCGATTACGGTTCTGGTTCCGGTAATCAATATGGTGGAAACGCTGCTTTTTATTCACAATCAATAGATCAAGCATGGCACAGTGGGTGGATAACTGATGCTCCGAAATATAATACGACAACCGGTGTTTATACTGGTTCTAGTATTACAGGAACATTAGCTGGCGAATGGCTTCAAATTAATTTTAAGAAAAAAGCAACCATCCATAAAATTGGATTACAACATTTGAATGATGAGGTTACTGGTATTTGGTCTGCTCCTAAAACATTTGTTTTATTTGGAAGTAATGACGGAACTACTTTTAACAATGTAGGTCAATTTAGTGTAGCACATTTAAAAGAATATATAAGTGATACAGATTATGATGCTGGTAATTATCCAACGACTGGTAGTCGTTTGGTATACAGAGCATTATCTACACCACAAACGTATCAATATTTTAGATTGGTGGTAACAAGTAATTTCGGTAATCATACAAATTATAGTGAATTTACTGCCTCCAACCCTGACGGAAGTGTTAGAATAGCTTATTTGGCTTATTATGGTACTCTTGAATCGGAATATGCTAATATTGGAGATTTATCTGATGTAAGTGATTCAGTATCAACCGCCGCTACAGGACAGACGTTAATTTATAATGGAAGTGAATGGGCACCAGGCGCGGCTACAGCTAGTGGCAGCGTTGTTGTAAGTACCGCCTTTGATGGTGGAGGCGCTCTTAAATTAACAGAATTTTCTGGAACAAGCACCACAAGTAAATTATACAATGATACAAGTTCAGGTGAAAATGTTTTGAAATTTGATGGCAAAACAGTTTTAACTGGCGAAGGAATTAATCGCAGAGGTCAAGTTCTTGAAACATTGGTTGGTATATTTGACGGACGTAATGTTCAGGTTGCTAGTGGAACATATACATTAACAGATGTAACCACCATTCAAACATTGACAGGAACGGCGTCTGGCTACTGGACGGATCACCTCGGTACAGATATAAATTATAAACCTCCATCAGGAACTCGTCAAGTTAAAATAACATATACAGTTGGAACAGATACTGCTACTGGTGGTAGTGACAGAACACACCCTAGATTTAGATTGGTTATTGATGGTGTCATATTTACTAGTCAAATGGTTGCAGAACAGGCTGCTGGTACCTATATGAATACAACTCATAATAGAGTTTTTATATTAGACATAGGTAGTGTTGGAACAGATGATATAGCAAACGGTAAATTAGCTAGTTGGAGTTCAGCAAAACAAATAAAATTACAAGTTGGTACAGAAGTCTATACGACATCATACAATCTTACAAGGCAGACAACTGGTGCATTCGGAGTATTGTTATTGAAACCATCAATAGAAATTCAAGCAATAGGTGAAGGCGTTGTTAGTGTTGGAAGAAATATAACCGCAATTACTAGAAATTTAAAACGCCGAATCTCCCATCCTGACGATGGACTTGTTCTAGCTTATCATACTGATGGAGATGGGACCTATATTTCATCGTATCCTCTAGTAAATATGTTTAAATACGTTGGGTCGAGTACTGGAATTTCTGATGTAGGAGGTCATTCGGAAAATAATTATACATCCGCAAATAGTTGGAATTGGACAACAGCTCAAAATCCGGCATTTAACGCGACGGTTGCCCCCGGTATTATTGGACCATATGTTGGAGCTCAATTTTCTGAAAAATTTGTATTTACTTCTATTCGTATTCTACCTAGAGTTGGTGATGGATACGCACATAGTTGTCCTAGAGTATTTTATATTTATGGTTCAAATGATCGGACCAATTGGGATCTTATTTTTAGTAAATCTTTGCCTAGTATAACCGTAAGTGCACCTAGTCAAACTGTTGGTCCTTATACCGTCGGTAGCTATACAACATGGGAAATACCCGATAATGGAGTAGGATATAAAAACTTTCATATGATCGTTGCAAATACTTATCCTGTAAGCAATTATACAATTGCCAATTTTAATATAATAGATCTATCTATTTATGGTTATGAAGCAGATATAACCGCTTCAATTGCAAATTTAAAAGACGTTGATACAATCAGCACTCAACCAGAAATAGGACAGGGATTACTATGGAATGGAAATAAATGGGTTCCGGGAAAACAAGTAAATGAAGGAGTAGCATTAGACGGTCAAGTTCTTGAAACATTGGCTGGTGTATGCGATGGACATTCGATTGATGTAGCTAGTGGAACATATATGTTACCAAATGTAACGGCCATACAAGATTTAAATACTACTTGGACACAAATAACAGGGAGTCAACTTCTTTATAAACCACCACCAGGAACAAAACAAGTTATTTATAAATTTGCGTTTTTAGCTGCTTGGGAACATGGTTCTGACCACTCTATTAGTTTTTATGATTTATTTATTGATAATATTAGACAAACAAACGTGCATAAAGAAATAGGGGGAACATATCCAGTACAGAATGTAATCCTGACCTTTGTTTTACAAATAGGCGTTGAAGAGGATACAAGTAAAAGTAAATTTGGAACGTGGAATAGTGAAAAAAAACTAGAGGTTCGTGGTAGACAATTTGACAATGATAATAATCAAATGGATGTGCATTCTACTTATTATTATACTACTGTTGATGGTAATTATACGTCTTATCCTAAAATTTTTTCACCGCCTACTTTAACTGTTCAAGCAATAGGAAATAAATTATACCAACCCGCTCAAATAGTAAGAACCTTAGAAGGTGGTGATGGAACCAAAAATATTAGTGATACAGAGATGTATTCTGGTTATGTTATTACTAATAGCACTTCTTATAGTTCAGTTTATCAAGCTTTCAAGGCTTTTAGACAAGGAGGGGCAATTCAAGAAATTCAAGATTGTTGGTTAACGGCGGCTACATATGTAGCATCAACTGGTGCGTATAATGGTAGTGTTACAACAAATGGATATACTGGCGAATGGGCTCAAATAAATTTTGGTAAAAAAGTGAAAGTTTATTCATATCAAATTGGGGGACGTCATGAAAGTGGTGGAAATTATAAATCTAGTCCAAAAGATTATAAATTATTTGGCAGTAATGATGGTTCAACTTGGGCTGATTTACATACTGGAGCTGCTGTTCTTACTGATTATGGTGAATATGATGGGAAGAGAAAAAATAATGTTTTATCTACACCAACAACATATCAATATTTCAGATTTGTATTACATTCAATATTTTCAGGAGCTCAGCAAGATTATGCCATTACAGATTATTTGGGTTTTTACGGTTCGTTCTTTGATGAGGTGGGAATAAGTAAAAAAGTTAGTGATTTAATTGACGTGGATTTAACCGCGCCCTCTGACGGTGAAGCTCTTATTTATGATGCTAGTATTGGTAAATGGAAACCTGGCGGAAATGCCGCTTTAAATTTCGCTCCTAATGTGGTTATTAATTATAATACTGATACTTCTCAAGTAGCAGGTCATATCGGTGCATCTGGTTGTTGGAGAAGATTTGGTGTTGCGGAAGGTGTAACTACTGGTGGATTGGAAGTTACTATTAAACCAACCACATTAACTAGTAAAATTAAATTATCAATGTCGGTATGTTATGGGATCAGCACCGGTGGAAAAACCACATGGATGGTTAGAATAATTAGAACTATTAATGGGGTAAGTCAAGTTATATTGTCTGATAATACTGATAATCCAGCGGATAATACTACATATGCTTCAGCACAAAATAAAGCAACTTTTCTATTAAGTCATGCCGAACATACTTCTTGGGCGGATACTTCATCTTATGAAGATATAGATGAACCAAATACTTTATTACCTGTAACTTATCATATACAAGTCGGTGCTTATGCGAGTGATCATGCCCGTGATATAAGATGGAACCGATCTTGGTCTGGAGGTGCCATTGATTCAACTATATTTAAAAGTACGCTAATTGCCGAAGAAGTTATGGGAAGTAAAGCATTGGTTTCGCACAATGGTTATTCATTTAATATGCAACCAGACTTGATTTTCGCAAATAGACTTGACACAACAACAGGTCTAAGTAATAAAACCGTTCTTCCGGGATGGGAAACCCCTCTTAATTTCCCAATTGATACAATTACAAATACAAATACAAGTGTTTATAGTTATAATGCTGGTAAAATTACTGTTTTACAAGATGGTTATTATAAAGCCATTTTCAGAGTTGGTGCCAGTGATCAAAATACAACAAGCGGCGACCATAGACTAGCTAGTGCTGCCATTGCTATATCAACCGATGGTGGTGCTTCTTACACTACTCCTAGTTTTAACTATGCTGGCGGTAATGTTGATAGTGGCAATGATTATGGTTCCTCCACCTGTAATGTTATTGTGAAATTAAATAAAAATGATATAATAATATGTCATGGAAGAGGGAATATGTGGAATGATTCTACTGGTTTCTCTGTTGAAAGATTAGAAGGAACTCAACCATTAACACAAGAAGGGGCGTTGGTTCTACCAGAATTTACTGGAACAGATACAACCAATAGATTGTATGCTGAAAATGGTCTTTTAAAATTTAATGGTAAAGCAGTGGATAATCATTCTGTAAAAAATAGAAAAGGACAAGTCTTGGAAATCTTAAAAGGAAGGTGTGACGGTTCTACTGTAACCGTTGATAGTGGAACTTATACTATGCCCGTACAGACATTTTCAAGTGGGTATAAACTTCCTACATCAATGACTGCTGATCCGGCTTCTTTAATTAATTACAAAGCTCCAAATGGAACAGATAGAATAATTTTTAAATATAAACCAAGTATGAGTTTTAGTGATGCTCGTCCAATTGTTTTTTATCAATTGTGTATAAATGATACATTTATAGATTCTACTTATACAAAATATAATGCGGGTGATCAAGCGATTGGTAGTTATTATTTTGAAGTAATAATAACCAAATCAATGGTTAGAAATATTACATCTACTAATAAGTATCAATTTCACGCTAGATCGATGAATGGTTCAAATGAAGCTGCTTATTATAGTCAAACTTTTACTAATAATACAGCAGATGTTACTCAGGCTCAAGATTACATTGAAATCACAGCCATAGGGGACGCGGCTATTCAAAATGCTACAGCCGTAGCAGGTAATTCTATGGTTCATTTTAATGGAAATTCTAGTTCAAGAAACACGGTTACGCGCTGGAATGGTTCAACTATAGCCGATATTTGGAACAATTATACCGGTGGCGGCACAGGTTATAATTTTCATAAAGAAGCAAATTTTGGAGGTTGTATGAATAAAAGTACTGGTGTATTTACTGTCCCTCATGCGGGATTGTATCTTATATGTTGTTCTGGTACGAATACTAGTTCAAGTTCAAGAGGTTTGGTTTATATTGAATTGATAAGCGACCCCAACGGAAGATATCCAGGCGATGCTAATCCCGATATGGCTATTATGGAAATACCACCCTCATCCACAGGGGCTCCACAAGCAGGTTCTTCCATTACATTATATTTGTATTCTGGAGATGCAATTGGATTTCGTGATTGGAATTCTGGTTCCGCAATAGCCAATTTTAATCTTTCCATTACCGCATTACAAGACCAAGTTCCACAAACAATTACCGCAAGACCTGGTATGACACTGGAAACTTTGGCTGGCGTATGTGATGGTCGTAGTATTACTGTAGCTAGTGGGACTTATACGTTAGAAAATGTAACTGGAAGACAAAATGGTACCGCAACATTTACACCCATTACAGGAAGTAAAATAACATATAAACCCCCTACAGGAACAAAACAAGTTATTTATGAATTTACAGTTCATGTAATACCTAATAGTGATGGCGCGTCTGTCAATTTATGTGGTCATTATAAAATGTATTTGGGAGGAACAGAGGTAGAAATAATGTATAATACACATCAACTTATGGGAGCATATCCTGAAACCGATATTAATATTCAAATGATAATAAATATTGGTGAAAAAAATGATATCGCCAACGCGCATATATTAAATTGGGATACTCCATTGGAACTGAGAGTAGACGGGCAACAATATGATGAGATAAATGATGAAGTTACATGGCATAAACAATATTATTTTAGAGGAGTTAATGTTTCAAGCGATGAAAGTAAATATCAGCATCCAAATTTGAAAATCACAGCAATAGGCGATGGACCCGGTATTCGACCAGCAAGTGGCGGGAATGTTGTTACGAGATATTTTGATACTCAAAAAAGCATTACTATACCTTACTCTGTGCCAGGAACACACATTCCAGAATTAGATTTAGTTATTACACCTACTTCAACTGATTCAGTTATAGAGTTGAAATTTAACTTATTTTGTGAATTCAATGAAAATGTAGTTTTACGTGTATTGAGAAATGATGAGTTGGTTGTTCCAGCTGCTGATTCAAAAAGAGGTGGTTTACAAGTAGCTATTTATGATAATAATGACGATTCAACTGCTAATGTAATGGCTATTAGATGGTATGATCAACCAAATACTATTAACCCAATAACTTATAAATTATATGTAAGTTCTGGTTCATCCCTCTCGGCACACGACGGACAAACGGGTTGGCTTAATAGGCCTTTTGGCGGCGCAGACGGCGGCTCTAATGAGAGTGGTGTATCTAACTCAATAGCGATAGAACACAACAAACACGCCAGACCATATGACGAAGATGGCGCTTTAACCATTCCAACATTTACCGGCTCAAGCACGGCAGGAAAACTTTATAATGACGGCGGAACATTAAAGTTTGATGGTCGTCCATTAGGACATAAAGTATTGGGAGCAAAAGGTCAAATTCTTGAAACATTAGAAGGATTGTGTGATGGTAGAACTGTTATTGGTGCAAGTGGGACTTATACATTACCTACTGCCGCACATCAAGTATGGAGCTCTACAGATCATGCTTTGAAAGATGTTGATGCTAGTATAATTAATTATAAACCTCCGGGTGGAACAACACAGGTTATATATGAATTTCGTTTTATGATAGGATATACAGGCAGTACTGGAAGCAGTGTAGGTGGTTATAATTTTTATATAGCTGGTAATCAAATAGGTCATGCATTTGCTTTCAATACAGGTAGATGGGAAAGTAATTGGCAAACAATTAAATTAGTAGTAGATATCGGTGAAAATGATGAAGCAAATAATAAAATACTAGATTGGAATTCACCAAAACAAATAAAAGTTATGATGGCTGAGCGAGAGAGCGGATCTAATAGTTTTACATTACATAAGGGTAGATACAATACTAGCACAGAATTTAGTTTTATGCCTGCATCGGAGGCGATTGATCATCCAACTATTAAAATCACAGCAATAGGCGACGGTCCAAGTTATTCACCCGCTACGGGAACAAATATGGTAAATACTAGTTTTTCAACAGCATTATCATTAACTGCTCCTGCATCTATACCTGGAATAGAAATTGAACCTGCTAGGATTGTAATAAAACCTACTGCAACTGATTCTGTTATAGAACTTAGATATAGTATTTTCTTAGATGCTAACTCTAATACGGGTTTTCGTATTACAAGAAACATTAACGGTACTGATGTGTTAGTCGTACCAGCGTCTAATAACTGGGAAGGATTGCTTAGTATAACGCACGGGGATGATGATACTTACAATACTGTTCCTACAAGTATTACAACACTATGGTATGATGAACCTAACACAACTAGTGAAGTTACTTATAAATTATGGATTGGTTGGACAGCTACAAGTGGTTCGGAACAAGCATACATAAATAGAACCGCAGGGGGTGCTGGAGGATCTTTGATGGAAACTGGTGTATCAACCGGAGCGGCAATAGAACATGCCAAGCGAGGTAATCCGTTGGATGCCGAACACGCTTTAAGTATTCCTGAATTTGCTGGTAGCGACCCTGATAATAAACTATATAACAACGGTGGTGTTTTACATTTTAATGGTAATCCAGTAGGTAGTGGCGGTATTATGATGCAATTTGAAGATACAAACTTATTATCGCATCAAGGTTCTTATACCTTGAAACATAACGAAACAAACTTTTGCGTTGCCAATGAAAACGCACAATTATCTACTTTCCGATTAACACAAATTGGCTCTTCAGGAACAGGAAAATATAATGTCTCTGTAGTTGTTAAAAATAATAACGCTGGTAAATTAACAGCAATAAAAGAACAAAGTTCTACCGTAACGGTTATTCCAATTGAAAATATATATACAAAAGTTAGATATCAAACCGAACCTACAAGAGATAGTTTGATTGAATGGTTTCCATTGGATATTGATGAAAAAGATGCTATTAGTAGAACAAAATGTATGGAAGGTGGTGATATTGTGAAAGCAACAAACTATTTTGATTCCAAATTTGACGGTGATAACTGTTATTCTTGTGGCTCAGGCATTGGAACTATTTGTTCACCATCATACAAATGGAGTGATATGGGAAAATTTACTATTACGTATTGGTGGAAACATGATAATGTTGTTAATGATGGTAGTGGGTATTTTACGTTTTGGAAATTTGCAACTGGAAAGCATCAATCAGGGAATGCGCCTATCGAGGGTATTGATGAAACGCTGGATTACGGAATGTGGATTATAGGACTATGGGACGCAACAGACAACTATTATAATTATTATGCACATATTTCTGGCAGTGATGCTGTATATATTAATAATAATACACAACTTTGCAAAGTTCAAGAATGGAATCATTTCGCTTTCGTTTATAATAGTTCAACCGATTATACAATGTATTTTAATGGCGTAGCCACTCCAGTAAAACCAACAAATGCGATAACTCTATTAGATGGAACACGTAATAATTGGACGGGGGTATACGACCACGGTAATACGGTCGGTTCTATAAAAGCTATAAAAGATTATCGTGTTTATGATAGAGCTTTATCTGCTGGTGAATTAGCAGCATTTCAAAGCGTAATAAAAGATACAAATGCGGGTGGTCTTGCTATTGGAAATATTAAACCTCCAATTAATTTAACAAAAAATGAATTAGTATCGGTAGAAGTTCGTCCAATTGGCGGAGAACATAATAAATATACCACAAAAGTTAATGTTGATTTGATGGGTAATTCAGGAACCGTTTTGGATGGAACAAGCAAATGGGATAATGATACACAAGGTATTAGTTATTCTGCTGGAAATGTTGGTATTGGAATATTAAATCCTTCAGAAAAATTATCAATCAGTGATAATGTAAGAATTGATGGTGTAATAAAACCAAAAGGAACAAGCGGAACACCAGGACAATCTTTAAGTTTATCGGATGATGGCTTGTATATGGAATGGAAAAATGTAGGCGTTTCAGGATTAACTAGTTTGAATGGAAATATAGGAATTGGAACGACGAGTCCAAATGAAAAATTAGATATTTCAGCCGATGTTGATGGTAATAATTGTTTTATTCAATTTTCACAACCCTATCAAAACTATGGTTTATCTGATGGGTGGAAAATGGGTGGTGTTGCGTATAGTACATATACCACAAGCGGTTATGATTTCATATTGAAAAAACTTCGTTCAGGAACAACTGGAAATGTTTTAATTCCAGATGGAAATGTAGGAATTGGAACGACGAGTGTATCATCTTATAAAAAACTAGTGGTATATCAAACAGGAACAAGTCACGGTATTTATAGCGAGGGTTCAGCAACGCAAACAAATTATGCTTTTGCATCAAGAAATTCATCTGGTAATGATAGTTGGGCTATACGTTATAATGGTACAACTGCTATATCATCAGATGACAGATTAAAACATAACGAAAAATATATAACAAATGCGTTAGATGTAATAAAAAAAATACAACCTGTAAAGTATTTTAAAACCGCAAAAATGTTTGATGAAAATTTTAATTTTGAAATAGACATTAGTGGCAATCCTATAACAAGCGAAGATTATCATATTGAAAGTGGATTAATAGCACAAGAAGTTAAGAATATAAAAGAATTACAATATTGTGTGGGTGGAGGTGAAACTGATATTTCCGGTAATAAACAACCATATAATTTAAATTATAATGATATATTTGTTTATAATATTGCAGCAACGCAAGAATTGGATAAGAAAGTAGCTAGGTTGGAAAGTGAAAATACAGAATTGAAAGCAGAATTGGCGGCAATCAAAGCACACTTGGGAATATAATCCCAAAGAATTTATATTTTTATGTAAAAAATATAAATTATTTTATCATTTTTAAAAAGTATAGATTGGGGAGAGAAAAACACGTTATTTTTTAAAAATACAGGATTTTTCTCTCCCAAAGACAAGAAATTACAAGATTATAATCCTATTTTATTTTTTATCATCATTATTTCTGCTTCTAATAAAGCATT
>Ga0209632_10000213_pt1 | contig 59999 bp, 47 predicted proteins | sample COG_10_FD_184754 | JGI IMG/M metagenome (GOLD analysis project Ga0209632, IMG submission 184754) | Pelagic Microbial community sample from North Sea - COGITO 998_met_10 (SPAdes) (version 2) | ecosystem: Environmental > Aquatic > Marine > Neritic zone/Coastal water | place: Helgoland, sampling...
TCAAATCCGATATTTCCGTGCTTAGAGTGTGGAATGTAAGAGAAGAAAGATCACTTATATCCCTGGTGGTTTCACTCGTTAACTCTGATATTTCTCTGCTTAATTCTCCAGACGTGTATCCCGATAAGTCCGCTATTTCATACGAAGTCAACGATTGTACTACACTTACTTCCCTTGAAGTATCGCTGCTTAAATCCGATATTTCCGTACTTAAGGTGTGGAAAGTGACTGAAGAAAGTTCGGTTATTTCCCTATTAAGTTCACTTGAAGTATAGGATGACAAATCTTTTATTTCTACCGAAGTATCGCTAGAAAGATCTGAAATCTCTGTACTTAATGTGTGGAAAGTAAGGGATGATAAATCTTGCAATTCTGTCTCTTTTTCATCCTTCAATTCACTAATTTCACGTGATAATTCACCAGACGTGTATCCGGATAAATCCGCGATTTCATACGAAGTCAACGATTGTACTACACTTACTTCTCTGGAAGTATCGCTACTTAAATCCGATATTTCCGTACTTAGTGTGTGGAATGTAAGAGACGATAAGTCACTTATATCCCGTGTAGTTTCACTAGTTAACTCCGATATTTCACGCGATAACTCACCAGATGTGTATCCTGATAAGTCCGCAATTTCATAGGAAGTCAACGATTGTACTACACTTATTTCGGTTGATGTATCACTACTCAAATCCGATATTTCAGTGCTTAAGGTATGAAATGTAAGAGACGATAAGTCACTTATATCCCGCACGGTTTCACTAGTTAACTCTGAAATCTCTCTACTCAACTCACCAGATGTGTATCCCGATAAGTCAGCGATTTCATAGGAAGTCAACGATTGTACTACACTTACTTCCCTGGAAGTATCACTACTTAAATCTGATATTTCGGTGCTTAAGGTATGAAAAGTAAGAGACGATAAGTCACTTATATCCCGTACGGTTTCACTAGTTAACTCTGAAATCTCTCTGCTTAATTCTCCAGATGTGTATCCCGATAAGTCAGCAATTTCATACGAAGTCAACGATTGTACTACACTTACTTCCCTGGAAGTATCACTACTTAGATCCGATATTTCGGTGCTTAATGTGCGGAAAGTGACTGAAGAAAGTTCAGTTATTTCCCTATTAAGTTCACTTGAAGTATAGGATGACAAATCTTTTATTTCGACAGAAGTATCACTAGAAAGGTCCGAAATCTCAATACTTATCGTGTGGAAAGTAAGAGAAGATAAATCTTGCAATTCCGTCTCTTTTTCCTCCTTCAATTCACTAATTTCACGGGACAATTCACCAGATGTGTATCCCGATAAGTCAGCGATTTCATACGAAGTCAACGATTGTACTACACTTATTTCGGTTGAGGTGTCACTACTCAAATCCGATATTTCCGTGCTTAGAGTGTGGAAGGTAAGAGATGACAAGTCACTTATATCCCTTACGGTTTCACTAGTTAATTCGGAAATTTCTCTGCTTAATTCTCCAGATGTGTATCCCGATAAGTCAGCAATTTCATATGAAGTCAGCGATTGTACCGTACTTACTTCTCTGGATGTATCACTACTCAAATCCGATATTTCCGTGCTTAGAGTGTGGAATGTAAGAGAAGAAAGATCACTTATATCCCTTGTTGTTTCACTAGTTAACTCTGAAATCTCTCTGCTTAATTCTCCAGAGGTGTAACCAGATAAGTCCGTGATTTCATAGGAAGTCAACGATTGTACCGTACTTACTTCTCTGGATGTATCACTGCTTAAGTCGGATATTTCCGTGCTTAGAGTGTGGAATGTAAGAGACGACAAATCACTTATATCCCTTGTTGTTTCACTAGTTAACTCTGAAATCTCTCTGCTTAATTCTCCAGAGGTGTAACCCGATAAGTCAGCAATCTCATACGAAGTTAACGATTGTACCACACTTACTTCTCTGGAAGTATCACTGCTTAAATCCGATATTTCCGTACTTAGAGTGTGGAATGTAAGAGACGACAAATCACTTATATCCCGTGTTGTTTCACTAGTTAACTCCGATATTTCTCTACTCAACTCACCCGATGTATATCCCGATAAGTCAGCAATCTCATAGGAAGTCAACGATTGCACTACACTTATTTCGGTTGAGGTGTCGCTGCTTAAGTCAGATATTTCCGTGCTTAGGGTATTGAATACAATAGATGATAAGTCGCTTACATCATTGTTAAATGCTTCACTTAAATCCTTTATATCGGTTGATAGAGACGTGTAATGGGTTGTTTCTCTTCCTGATAAATCAGCAACCTTGGAAATAAGACTTGTTACAGTTGCATCACTTAAGTCAGTGACAAACACTTCTAATTCACGAAGCGTATCCAACGATTCACCTGCTCCCCCAATTACATCGGAAATATCATGATAAATCCTGGAATGAAGGATATTGCTTAAATCAACAATATCACGAACTGTTTCGCTGCTGAGTGTAGATATTTCAGTATTGATAGTAGTAGTTAATTCCGCTTTGGTACTACTAATTTCTCGAGAAGTATCGCTGCTTAAATCTGAAATCTCCGTACTCAATGTATGAAATGTGAGAGAAGAAAGATCACTTATATCCCGTGTTGTTTCACTAGTTAATTCGGAAATCTCTCTGCTTAATTCTCCAGACGTGTAGCCCGATAAGTCAGCGATTTCATACGAAGTCAACGATTGTACTACACTTATTTCTGTTGACGTATCACTACTCAAATCCGATATTTCCGTACTTAGTGTGTGGAATGTGATCGAAGAAAGATCACTTATATCCCGTGTAGTTTCACTAGTTAACTCCGATATTTCACGCGATAACTCACCTGATGTATATCCTGATAAGTCCGCGATTTCATAGGAAGTTAACGATTGTACTACACTTATTTCGGTTGAGGTGTCACTACTCAAATCCGATATTTCCGTACTTAGGGTGTGGAAGGTAAGAGACGACAAATCGCTTATATCCCTCACGGTTTCACTCGTTAATTCGGAAATCTCTCTACTCAACTCACCAGACGTGTATCCCGATAAATCTGCAATTTCATAGGAAGTCAACGATTGTACTACACTTATTTCAGTTGATGTATCGCTGCTTAAGTCCGATATTTCAGTACTTAAGGTGTGGAAAGTGACTGAAGAAAGTTCAGTTATTTCCCTATTAAGTTCACTTGAAGTATACGATGACAAGTCTTTTATTTCTGCCGAAGTATCGCTAGAAAGATCTGAAATCTCTGTACTTAAAGTGTGGAACGTAAGAGACGATAAGTCACTTATATCCCGTGCTGTTTCACTAGTTAATTCAGAAATCTCTCTACTCAACTCACCAGACGTGTATCCAGATAAATCCGCAATTTCATAGGAAGTCAACGATTGCACTACACTTATTTCTGTTGACGTATCACTACTTAAATCTGAAATCTCAGTACTTAGGGTATGGAACGTAAGAGACGATAAGTCGCTTATATCCCGTGTTGTTTCACTCGTTAATTCGGAAATTTCACGGGATAATTCACCAGACGTATAGCCCGATAAATCCGCAATTTCATAGGAAGTCAACGATTGTACTACACTTACTTCCCTGGAAGTATCGCTGCTTAAGTCCGATATTTCCGTACTTAATGTGTGGAAAGTAAGAGACGATAAGTCGCTTATATCCCGTGTCGTTTCGCTCGTCAATTCAGATATTTCACGCGATAACTCACTAGACGTATAAGAAGATAAATCTTTTATTTCTACAGAAGTATCACTGCTTAAATCTGAAATCTCAGTACTTAGGGTATGAAATGTTAGTGAAGACAAATCTTGCAATTCCGTCTCTTTTTCCTCCTTCAATTCACTAATTTCTCGCGACAATTCACCTGATGTGTATCCAGATAAATCCGCAATTTCATAGGAAGTCAACGATTGTACTACACTTATTTCAGTTGACGTATCACTACTTAAATCAGAAATCTCAGTACTCAGAGTGTGGAAAGTAAGCGATGATAAGTCACTTATATCCCGTGTTGTTTCACTAGTTAACTCTGATATTTCCCGTGATAACTCACCAGATGTATAGCCCGATAAATCCGCAATTTCATAGGAAGTCAACGATTGTACTGTACTTACTTCTCTAGATGTATCACTGCTTAAATCTGAAATCTCAGTGCTTAAGGTGTGGAACGTAAGAGACGATAAGTCACTTATATCCCGTACGGTTTCACTCGTTAACTCTGAAATCTCTCTACTCAATTCTCCTGACGTGTATCCCGATAAATCTGCAATTTCATAGGAAGTCAGTGATTGGACTACACTTACTTCCCTGGAAGTATCACTACTTAAATCTGAAATCTCAGTGCTAAGGGTGTGGAACGTAAGAGACGATAGGTCACTTATATCCCGTACGGTTTCACTCGTTAATTCGGAAATCTCTCTACTCAACTCACCAGACGTGTATCCTGATAAGTCAGCAATTTCATAGGAAGTCAACGATTGTACTACACTTATTTCAGTTGACGTATCACTACTTAAATCCGATATTTCGGTGCTTAGGGTGTGGAACGTAAGAGACGATAGGTCACTTATATCCCGTGTTGTTTCACTCGTTAATTCGGAAATCTCTCTACTCAACTCACCAGACGTGTATCCCGATAAGTCAGCAATTTCATAGGAAGTTAACGATTGTACTGTACTTACTTCTCTAGATGTATCACTACTTAAATCCGAAATCTCAGTACTTAAGGTGTGGAATGTAAGAGACGATAGGTCACTTATATCCCGGGCTGTTTCACTCGTTAAATCAGATATTTCCCGTGACAATTCACCTGATGTATAACCAGATAGATCCTTTATTTCTCTGGAAGTGTCGCTGGAAAGATCTGAAATCTCAGTACTCAGAGTATGAAATACAAGAGATGAAAGGTCATCGACCTTGCTGTTAAAAGCGTCACTTAAATCCTTTATATCGGTTGATAGAGATATATAATGTGTTGTTTCTCTTCCAGATAAATCCGCTACACTTGATATCAAAGAAGTTACTGTATCATCACTTAAATCTCTAATATACAATTCTAATTCTCGTAATGTATCCAAAGATTCACCGGCACCACCAATAACGTCTGAAATATCATGGTAAATTCTCGAATGAAGAATATTACTTAAATCAACAATGTCACGAACGGTTTCACTGCTTAATGTAGATATTTCGGTATTAATAGTCGTAGTTAATTCTGCTTTGGTACTGCTGATTTCACGGGAAGTGTCGCTACTCAAATCCGAAATTTCAGTACTTAAGGTGTGAAACGTGATTGAAGAAAGGTCACTAATCTCATAGGAAGTCAACGATTGTACCGTGCTTATTTCTCTTGATGTATCGCTAGAAAGGTCTGAAATTTCCGTGCTAAGAGTGTGGAACGTAAGCGATGACAAATCTTGAATATCTTCCTCATTTTTCTTATCGTTGATGATTAATTTACCTTTCATATTGGAATGCGCCGTACACTGATAGTACAAAGTAGAAGGAGAATCAAATGGTACGTCTATTATAATATCAGTATTGTGTCCTCCGGCATTATTCGTTACACCGTCGCTATATGCGGTTCCTCCTATTCCTTCTGTACTTTGTATTTGAAATGGATGCCCTCCTGACCGATTATCAAAACGATACTTTTCACCTCTTACCAGGTAAATGGTGGGATTTTGTGCTCCAGTTAAATTACCAGGTCCTGTAAATGTGTAAGCAGATGAACCAGATGAGCCTAAAGTCCAAATACTTGCATATTGAAATGTATTTTTCACAGAATTGATATCTCTTACTGTCTCGCTAGAAAGGTCTGAAATTTCACGACTTGTTTCTCTTGATGTATAGCTAGAAAGGTCTGAAATCTCCGTGCTAAGAGTATGGAATGTAATAGATGATAAGTCACTTATATCCCGCGCGGTTTCGCTACTCAAATCGGATATTTCTCGAGATAATTCACTCGATGTATAGGATGATAAATCACTTATTTCATATGACGTCAACGATTGTACGCTACTTATGTCCCTAGAAGATTCACTGGAAAGATCTTTAATCTCAGTACTCAATGTGTGAAATGTGAGAGATGATAAATCACTTATATCCTTCACAGTTTCACTACTCAAATCGGATATTTCTCTAGAAAGTTCGCTCGATGTATACGAAGACAGGTCTTTAATTTCCCTGGAAGTATCGCTGGAAAGGTCACTTATTTCAGTACTTAGAGTATGAAACGTAAGAGACGATAAATCTTGTATATCTTCTTCGTTTTTCTTATCGTTGACGATTAACTTACCCTTCATACTGGAATGCGCCGTACACTGATAATACAATATCGAAGGAGAATCAAACGGTACGTCTATTATAATATTCGTGTTGTGTCCTCCAGCATTATTCGTTACACCGTCACTGTATGCATTTCCTCCAATTCCTTCTGTACTTTGTATTTGAAATGGATGCCCTCCAGACCTATTGTCAAATCGGTACTTTTCTCCTCTTACCAGATAAATGGTGGGATTTTGTGTTCCAGTTAAATTACCAGAACCTGTGAATGTGTAAGCAGATGAACCAGATGAACCAACGTTCCAAATACTGGTATACTGTAGTGTATCGTAAGCAGCCGCAAAATCGCGCACCGTTTCACTAGACAAATCACTTATTTCTCTAGAGAGTTCACTCGATGTATACGAAGACAAGTCTTTAATTTCCCTGGAAGTATCACTGGAAAGGTCACTTATTTCAGTACTTAGAGTATGAAACGTGAGAGACGATAAATCTTGTATATCTTCTTCGTTTTTCTTATCGTTGACGATTAACTTACCCTTCATATTGGAGTGGGCCGTGCATTGATAGTACAAAGTAGAAGGAGAATCAAACGGTACGTCTATTATAATATCGGTATTGTTTCCTCCGGCATTATTCGTTACACCATCGTTGTACGCATTTCCGCCAATTCCCTCTGTACTTTGTATTTGAAATGGATGTCCTCCAGACCTATTGTCAAACCTATACTTTTCTCCTCTTACCAGGTAAATAGTTGGATTTAATGCTACATTTAAATTACCAGAACCCGTAAATGTGTAAGCGGATGAACCAGATGACCCAAGTCTCCAAATACTAGTATACTGTAGTGTATCGTAAGCAGCCGCAAAATCACGCACCGTTTCACTAGACAAATCGCTGATTTCTCTTGACAGTTCACTAGACGTATAAGAAGACAGATCTTTAATTTCCCTGGAAGTATCGCTGGAAAGGTCACTTATTTCAGTACTTAGAGTATGAAACGTGAGAGACGATAAATCACTTATGTCCCGCGAAGTTTCACTAGACAAATCGCTTATTTCTCTAGACAATTCACTTGACGTGTATGAGGATAAATCACTTATTTCATATGAAGTCAACGATTGTACTGTACTTACTTCCCTTGAAGTATCACTAGACAGATCACTTATTTCAGTACTTAGAGTGTGGAACGTAATGGATGATAAATCGCTTATATCCCGCGCGGTTTCACTACTTAAATCCGAAATTTCTATACTAAGTGTATGGAATGCAAGAGATGATAGGTCACTTATGTCCCGCGATGTTTCACTACTCAAATCCGAAATTTCTCGAGACAATTCACTAGATGTATACGATGATAAATCACTTATTTCATAAGAAGTCAATGACTGTACTGTACTTACTTCCCTCGAAGTATCACTAGACAGGTCGGAAATCTCTGTACTTAATGTGTGAAACGTTAGAGATGATAAGTCACTTATGTCCCGCGATGTTTCACTACTCAAATCCGAAATTTCTCGAGACAATTCGCTGGATGTATACGATGATAAATCACTTATTTCATACGAAGTCAACGATTGTACCGTACTTATTTCTCTTGAAGTATCACTAGACAAGTCGCTTATTTCAGTACTAAGAGTGTGGAACGTAAGAGATGATAAGTCACTTATATCCCGCACGGTTTCACTACTCAAATCCGAAATTTCTCGAGACAATTCACTAGATGTATACGAAGATAGATCTTTAATTTCTCTGGAAGTATCACTAGAAAGATCGCTAATCTCTGTACTTAGAGTGTGGAAAGTAAGCGATGATAAATCTCGTAATTCTGTCCCTTTTTCCTCCTTTAATTCACTAATTTCTCGAGATAATTCACTCGATGTATACGATGATAAATCACTAATTTCATAAGAAGTCAATGACTGTACCGTGCTTATTTCCCTCGAAGTATCACTAGACAGGTCACTAATCTCTGTACTTAATGTGTGAAACGTAAGAGATGATAAGTCACTTATATCCCGTGCGGTTTCACTACTCAGGTCCGAAATTTCTTGTGATAATTCTGTTGAAACTAATGTAAAATGCGATGTTTCTCTTCCTGATAAATCAGCAACCCTTGATATAAGTGACGTTACTGTATCATCGCTTAAATCAGTAACAAACACTTCTAATTCTCGTAGAGTATCCAACGATTCGCCCGCTCCCCCAATCACGTCTGATATATCATGGTAAATTCTTGAATGTAGAATATTGCTTAAATCAACTATATCACGAACTGTTTCACTACTCAGTGTAGAAATTTCTTCCACGATTGTATTCGATAGGAATGATTTTGTTGCACTTACTTCTCTCGATGTATCACTAGAAAGGTCACTAATCTCTGTGCTTAGAGTATGAAACGTAAGAGATGATAAGTCACTTATATCCCGTGCGGTTTCACTACTCAGGTCTGAAATTTCTCGAGATAATTCACTAGATGTATACGATGATAAATCTTTAATTTCTATTGAAGTATCGCTGGAAAGGTCACTAATCTCTGTACTTAATGTGTGAAAAGTAAGAGACGACAAGTCACTTATATCCCGTACTGTTTCACTACTCAAATCCGAAATTTCTCGAGACAATTCACTAGATGTATACGATGATAAATCACTAATTTCATAAGAAGTCAGCGATTGTACCGTACTTACTTCTCTTGATGTATCGCTAGAAAGGTCACTAATCTCTGTACTTAATGTATGAAATACCAGCGAAGATAAGTCGCTTACATCCCGCACGGTTTCACTACTCAAATCCGAAATTTCTCGAGATAATTCACTAGATGTATACGATGATAAATCGCTTATTTCATATGAAGTCAACGATTGTACTGTACTTACTTCTCTTGATGTGTCACTGGAAAGGTCGCTAATCTCTGTACTTAATGTGTGAAACGTTAGAGATGATAAGTCACTTATATCCCGCGCGGTTTCACTGCTTAAGTCCGATATTTCAGTACTTAATGTGTGAAATGTAAGAGACGATAAATCACTTATATCCCTTACTGTTTCAGACGATAAATCATGTATTTCGGTAGAAAATATATGAAACGCAATTGAAGATAGGTCACTTATGTCTCTCACGGTTTCACTACTCAAATCTCTAATTTCGATGGATATTTTTTCATAAATAGAACTAGAAAGGTCTGCTATTACAGATGTATTGTCTGTATTTAATTGTGTTAAATCTGATGTTATGTTACTTATACCCTTCTTTCCAATATATTTAAAAAATGTAAGATAAGGAGGGTTTGATGTATTGACTGTTTCTGAAGGTGTATCCGGGAAATTGACTATACCATTTTTTATATCAAAAATCCAATTTCCACCCGTTGCAGTACTAGGAATTTGCTCGTTGCTCGAAACGCCAGAAGATGGGTACAATTTATAAAGATAAGGGGCACTACTGCCTTCTTGATTCTTATTAAATTGTATGGAATCACTTAAAACGTTGTTACCACTTGCGTCTAACTTATAATACGATTTTTCACTACTACCTGGTACTGGCTCTAATTTCAATTTTACGTAGGTTCGCATTGTTTGTGTTGTATCTTCTACTATTGATGTTGTAGAACTAAAATTGTTAAAATCTGAATCACTTAATTGTACCTGTGAACTGGTTATTGGTGTATTAAAACTTGGATCTATTGGGATGTTGCTTATAAATACATCTTCACCTAAAATATAATTGTTTGCCTTAACATTTGTTTCATTGAAATAAGGCTTTGTTTCATCGGTATTGGGAAAACCCAAATAATTTTTGAACAAAAAGTCCACTCTTTCCTTTATATCTAACGCGGATGTATCCGACATCGATATATATATAATTCACATTATATATATATTCAGCTATTGCTACGAATTTTGATTTTTTTTTAAATAAATTATTGTAATGATACCTCATTATTAAATCCTATGTAAATAGTTATGTTTGTAGAACCATTTGTTGTGTCTAAAATAGGTCCCCAATTGGTTGAATTTTCCTCAAATACACATCCATAATTCGATTTATTTTCTCCTTCAAATAGTGTATCGAATGTTGATGAAGCATCTTGGCTATACCATATAGCACTAGGACTATATCCTCTAGACAAATTTCCAATTCTAGAAGCACTATTGTATGTTTGTTGTATAAATCCTAAAACGTTATTGTTCGAACTGTTTTTTAAATACCCTAGTACAGTAGATGTAAGATAATATTGAGAAAGAAGGTTATATACATTTAAATAAGTGTATTGTATGCCGGATACGGTTGTTGTAGTTGCATCCGATTCTGTAAATTTAAATGCTATCCATTTGTATTTATTTCCCGATCCGGTTGTTGAACCGTTTAAATAATAAGCGGTAGTTCCAGAATTATATGTAAGGGGTGTTGTAAAGGCGCCTTCTCCAGGAGGTTTCGTCCAGGTATAACCAGCAACATTTGGATATCGCTGAGCGGTGTTGCTTTTAAATCTCCCATTTACAAACAACAGCGTCCAATCGTTTAAAAGTTGTTGATGGTTTGAAATAGCAGTCGTTGCTATACTATTCAATTGTGTATTAAATACAGCCATATTGGTTATCTCTCCCAAATTTGTTACAGAAATTAATGGTGTTGTAATTTTTGAATTGCTTTTATTGAAACTGGAATAATCGCAATAATAAGTAAAGGATTGATTGTTTGTTGTACTTGTTTCACCGTTTAAATTAAATGATTTTTCATTTATAGAAACTGTATCGCCAGGGGATGCGTTTCCTGATGTCGGTGTACCAATATTTTGCGTAAAATAAATATCTCTGAAACGATTCGATGTTTTACTATCGATGACTGTACTATTAAAAGAATACTGTCCTGTAGTATTTATATCTGTTCTATCAATGTTAATTTTCCCACTGTAACTACTAGACGAACGATTCGTCTTACTCACCGAATAAAGAAGTCCTACTGTTATTCCTGCTGGAGAAGAGGTATGATATCGTGTGTATTGGTATTGAGAATTCACATTTGAATAAGAACGATTAAACGATAAATCGAACGTTTCTACACTAGGAATACCCATACAATATGACAAAGCAGTTACATATGTCTCTGTACCGTCTCTTGTAATAGTAGGATTACCGGTTATTTCATCTACGTAAACTTTAAACGTCGATGAAATGCTGTTTCCTCCTACATCAGCATGTTTGTCAAATGTATAATTCAGAGAATATCCGGTGGATGATGGTACTCCAACATTAGAATGAAGAATATCTTGAACGCTAAACGAACCATTTAATCTAAACCCATTTTGTTTTGCATTACCGTTGTATGGGTCCGAAGAAGATGGGGACGAAAAATAATTTACCGTATTTGCATTTTTATTCACTCGTAATGGAGATACACCAAACCCACCATACACTAATTCTTGCTTTTCTGTACCATCGATATAGAAGGCAACCTCTGTTAAATTACTACTACTATCTATAAATTTACCATAACCAACCTGTGTATTTTGTTGTGTAGAAGAATAAGGGAGAGATATTTCAAACGTACGAGTTGAATTCAACAATTGTAAGTAATCATTGTTTGATTTATTCAAATATCGAACACTTGAATTACTCAAATTATCACCCGACCATCCTCCTCCAGTTGGTGTAGATATTCTATAAGCATAGGTCGATACTGAAAACCACGACGATGCGGGGGTAGACGCTCCTGAACTAGACGGTAAACGTGTAAACGATGATGTTATCGTAGACGATGTTTGAGAATAGGATGTACTAGACGTAAGATTATTTCTAGCGCTGGTAGAAAATCTATACTTGGTCCCCGCGCGCAAACTACTAATTGAAATAGAATAGTTTGTGTTTTTTGCAACGTTGGATATATTAGTATTGGTCTGTATATTTGTGTTTGTTATAGCACTTCCAGAAACAGCAGAAGATGTTGTTTCGAAATCGAAGTATGTATTGGAAGCATCTATCAATACACCATTTGACGATGGAGCATTTAACTCTGTTTCGGCGACAAAATAATTAAATGTAATCGAACTGTTCGAAGATATTGCATTTTCCGATGAAAATTGTGGTGTAGAGGGAGCGAGTGCGGTAACAAATGACAAATCATAAAAGTAAAGAGAACGATTGTCTATGGTTGGAAAATTTTCAGAATAATTTGTTCCATATATTCTAACATCAAATGGATCCGTTTTACTTAAAATATTATTTATAGAATTTGAATTAGCCTGTTCCTGGCTAACTTTATTAATGGTTAATGTTTTATACGACGATGTATTGTAATCTTCGCTGTTACCAAACGTTTTTGGCCATATACCAGTTGTAAATGTAATCCAACTATTCGTATTGTTATCGTACGAAGAATTTCCCGTATTTATATTACCAGATATTTCCAACGTAATATTATCGATGAAGGGCAGACTTTTTTGTTTTAACGTATTTTGAAACGCTAATTTCGCAAGTAGTGTATTCGTACTATTTGCCAGTATGTTGTCGTAATTCCAATTTATAGTAACATCGGCGGCAGAAGCGATTACTTCCCCACTAGCAGAAAAAGCATGTGGTTGTTGTGTCATCATTTCAAAAAAGGTTTGTTTTTTATCGCTTATTTGTATTCTATTAAATACGTTTGTGGAAAGATCGGTTATATTGCTCGTTACTTGTCCGGATAAGTCTCCTAAATCTGTTGACGATTGATTCGACAAAGCAACAATATCATCTGAAATATCTTGTATTTTATTTAGAATTGTTCCAATTCCACCACTTGCATCCGTCGGGTCACCCAATACATCTGCTATTTCTTTCAAAGTATCCAATGTAGTAGGAGCACTTGTAAGAAGTGTAGTGAGTTGATCGTTGACATTGGCTAAATTTTGTGATATATCGGAGATATCATTTGTAGGGACAAAATAAGTACCGTCAAATTTGACAAACTGTCCTTCTGTAATAGAATTTAAACTTGCATCGGATAAATCCGTAAATCTTTCTTTTGTGATATTTGTCAGCCCCAATCCTTTGTAAATAAATTCATTTATTTCACCACCGCCTATGAAATCAATCAGATTTTTAGCAGCGTCGGCATTTCTTCGGTATGCTATTTCCAACTTATTTACATCGTTTGATTGTATACCGTTGTTTGTTACGAGCGTTCCGTTTAATTCTAATTCACCTATCGACACTTGTTCGGCATTTACAACGCGTCCAATTACTAGTCTCCAATATTGGTATTCTTGTGGGGAAGAAAGAGTAGTCGTGTGATTTTTAAAAGCACTATTGGAATACCATGTTCCATCGCTTAAATCAGTAGTACTACTTATTTCTGTCCACGAAGAACTATTGTTGGAAGCAAACAATTTAAATTCAGATGGGTGGGTTTTTATTATAGAGGATGTAGTGTTTTGCTGAGGTTTAATAGTAAATGAATTTACCTTTGTAGAAATCCCCGACACTTTTGGATCTCCCATATTTATCTGAATCCATTCTCCAGAGTAACCTTGTGTAGCATTAGACCCTAAATATGCCCCCGTTCGTTCGGCGTTGTATTGTGTTTCTGTGATACCCAAAAGCGTTAATTCCTTAACCTGTGTGTTTGAATTACCGTGGTTTTCTTTTACAATATAACGAAAGTATCTACCGGCCGTTAATGAAGTAGGCGTGTGTGTGGACTCTGTGGTTGGTATAGAAGCAAATGAAACATCGCCTATTTCGGTCCATGTTGTATTATCCGTACTACTTGCTAATATTGCGGTTTTAACCTGTCGTGTGCTACCATATCCATAATCTCCACTAGTGGATGGAAGATGTTTAAATGATTTAACTACAACACTGGCACTTACATCAACTTGTATCCATTCTCCTGATATACTTACTCCGTCTACTGTCGTTGAAGCAGCTGAAGCCCCTGCGCTCCCACTACTATATCCACCTGACGAACTCCAGACAAATACATTAGTTCCTCCATGTAGCGCCGAAGATCTAGTTCCTGCATCAAACGCATTATGACCCTCCTGTGCGTCTGGATAGTATGAACTATGAGAATACTGTGACGTGCTTCCTGAATACAACGTAGATGATTGACTTGCTAAATCGTAGGGTGTTGTAGATGAACCACCACCACTACCAGATACATCTCTGTATAACCCGGTCGAGGATTTCCATGTATTTTCTGGCTGACCGGTTAATTGACCGTCAAATGCTTTTGTTGCCGTAGACGAAGAGGAAGATTGTTCGGTTGAAGCAGAATAACTTTGTGTAGTAAGAGATGAATTTACACCAGTTAGCAATGCGGTACCACTCCCTGATTCGGTTAATTGTTTCAATATAACATTTCCATTTTCTACGCTCATGGTATTGTAATTTTTGGTTTCATCGTCGTACCGAACCGTGAAATTTGAAACGTCGTACGTAGTTTGATTGCTTACATCCTTCGTAAAATTTATTTCAATAGTTCCGTCGTTTAAACTTACGTCCGTCATTACTGGTACTATACTTTCTATCATCGTTTGTGACAAATCTTCGAGACGAACGTTTACATTTTGAGATAGGTCGGTAATAGTTTGATTTATATTTCCTGATAAATCGTCCAATCGAACGTTTACATTTTGAGACAAATCATCGATGGATTGGTTTACATTTTGAGATAAATCCGATATATCTAATACAATTCTGTTTAAACTCATATCAATACGGCGTATGTAAGACAATACTTCTTTTGTGTAATATTCGGTGCCGTTGTAGTAAATAAAATGCTGTATTTCTTCTCCTGTAATTGTTTTTAAATTATCTTTATCTCCCAAATCTCTTGTGTATTTTATTAAAATACCAGATAAATCGGATATTGTTGTTAAATAAGGTGTTACAGCCAACCCTTTAATTTCTGTACTGGTGAGACCACGGTTATACATTCTAATTTCATCCAGCGAACCAACACTATTATTCAAACCGTTTCTAGAAAGTAATTCTATATCTGCTGCTGCCGATTGAAATTCGATGTATACATGATGCCATCCATTAAATGATGAAGGTATTAAACTAGGAGTAATATCCACCAGCGTGAATGGTAAATTACTATTACGAGGGGCCAGTGTGCGTTCTGTACCATCGAAAAACAACTTTTTTAAATTTTCTCCGTAAGCAGCCAGCGTATTGGTACTATCTACAAATATTTCTACAGCCAATCCATTTAAACGCACAATATCACTTACCATAAACCAATTTTGTTCGGCACATTCATAATCTTTTATCCAAAATGATACCGCTTTAACGCCCGTAGGCATGTCGGAGGTTGTTAAATTAAACAATCCTTCACCAGATACACCTTTTTTGCTATACCCTATATTATTTATACCAGCTTCAAATGTCCCTTTTGTTTGAAAATTCCCGATATGTTTGGTATCATTAAATGTTTCAAAATAAACTTGTCCGGATAGATTATTTGGATTTATCAATTGTGTATTGTTAGATGCGTCAAGTACAGCATTTGAACTATAATCAAGACTGATGTTTGCCCTTCCATCTTTGATAAATATCTCTCCCAAATTAACTGCTTCATTGTTTTGGGAAACGTTGAAATTACCCAAATCATATGTTTCTAGATAATTAAGAGATGAGTCAAACGTCAATTCAATCATACGGTTATTGCATAAATCAACGTTTGTTAATTGCGCTCTTGAAACCACCGTATTGGTTGAAGTGCTATTACCGGAACTATCGGATGATGAATTTGATATAGCAACCGATATCACATTACCTGTTATTGTAACATTATCTCCTCCAACTAAATGGTCTCCGATATTATTTGACAGGTCTACAAAATAATCCCATCGAACAGCGGCTGAACCTATGGTCTGATGTAATTCTGGTAAATCATCTACTGGATCTGGCGGCGGATTTACTAAACCATAAATGTTATCTGATGATAATAATAAACCAGACATTAATATAATATAAAATTAGACAAAAATTAATTGTATATTACTATTTGTTATTTCTCTGTAAATGCCATTTTGTACTTATGTATTTGTGTATTTATGTATTTGTGTATTTATGTATTTGTGTATTTATGTATTTGTGTATTTATGTATTTGTGTATTTATGTATTTGTGTATTTATTGTTGTGTTGATATTAAATACGTTTTTATGTTTTGTATTGCTCTTGAACTTAATTTACGTTTTCCAGATTTGGTTGTTATCATAAACCCTTTTAAAACATTTGGTGTTTCGTGAAGAGTATTTATAAGATGATAAATTGTATTGTATTTTTTTAGTATTTGCATAGCGCTGTCTACACTTATGTTTGGTATTTGACTTAACATGATTACATCTATATTTTCTGGTGTAATATTGCTCTTTTTTTCACGTTTTACATACTTACTATATTTAAGGGATGGGGTTGTATCAACCGTTTCGTGTGTTATTGATTTAACCACGTCACTATTAAGTGTTACATTTATTTTTGTATTGGATTGTTGAGGGGTGTTACCATCCATATCCGAATCGTCCGACGATGGTAATGCTTCTTTTTCTTTACATTTTAAAGCAGGGGTGACATTTTCGTAATATGGTTTTTTGGGGGGAGATAATTTTTCAGATTTTTCTATTTTTACCGCTATGTGAAATAAAAATTCAGCGGTTTCTACTAGGGTGGTTGTTCTAATAATAGAAAACCCTTTATGGTACATTAAACTAACCAAAGCACTATAAATTGTGTCGGATGTAATTCGAGTGTAACGATTGTTCCACATCGAAATATTACCCTCTATTAAATACATTATATTATGATTGTGTATGTTACAATTCGTTAAACGATACGACTGTTCACTGTAACGACCATCTTGAATAGAACTTGCTAAATCATTTATGCTTTTTCTTTCTATTAAGAGTTTCTCGTTTCCATGATTGTCTTTTATAATCACGTCGGAAAGGGGAAGATTTTCTACAATAATTTCAATCGATTTATATTTTGCATTCATTAATTTAATAGAATTTACAAGTTGAATTAGTTTTTTTTCTCTGTAATCAATTACTATTTTCATATATTTATTATTGTTGGCGTTTGTTTTAAATAACTTATTTAATTAAGTTATTTAATTAGTTTATTTATTTGTTTGTTTGTTTGTTTATATGTATGTAGTTTATTTGTTTGTAGTTTGTAGTTTGTTTGTTATGTAGTGTATTAAACGCGTGTTTTTTTCCTGTGAATACTAGCCGATGATCTTCTTCCAGATGGGGTATATACAACGCGTTGTTTCATCAATTCACTAGGACTCATTGACAAATTTCTACTAAGAATACGCTTTCTTGTCTTTTTAATACGATCTCTTTTCATTTTCTTTGCGTTTTTAATAAGAGTTTTCCTTGCTATTTTTGAATATTTACCAGATCCGCCTATTTTCTTAAGATTAATGCATTTTTTTACGCGCTTTCTTTTTGTTCTAGTCTTGCTTTTACGCTTGCTTCTTTTTATTTTAATCTTTTTCATTGTTTTTTTCAACGATTTTTTCATTGTTTTATTATATATTTATGTAATAAAAAAAATGAATTTATTTAATTATAAAGTTAATGTTTGATTTGTATGTTGACACGTTCCACCTCCCCAACCAGATACAGATGGAGCATATACACCAACTGAAGTAAATACACCAGCAGTAACACCAACAATTACACACGTAATTAACCATCCTAAAGCAGTTTTGTAAAATACCTTACAATTAATTCCAGAACAGGTTTTCATATTTTCCAATAATCCAACACCTACCGTTGCTCCAACTTGACAATGTGTTGTGGATAATGGTATTTTTAAACGACTTCCTGTAATAATTACCAGTGCCGATGCTAATTCTATAGAAACACCACGCGATGGGGTTATTTTAATTAATTTTTCACCTATAGCCATTATTATTTTTTTCCCATACAAATACAATCCAACCGCAATACCTATACCACCCATCCCTAATATCCAATACGCGTTATCGTCCATATCATTTTTCTTTGATATATCATTTGTTAAATATATCGTATATATTGTCACAAACGGGCCTATTGCGTTCGCTACATCATTCGCTCCATGACTAAATGAATCACACACCGCTGTAAATATTTGAAGATATTTAAATGCGTCTTCGGTTTTATTATCAAATTTCTCAGCATCGGAGTGTAAACTTACAATTCTCTCTAATTCTTTTTTACTTTTTATATTTAATGTTTGTTTTTCATTTATTATATTTCGTTCTGTCATTTCAAAACTTTGATGGTCCTCTATATCATTGTTGTTATGTAACTTATTTATGTAGGATTTTAATTTTGGAACCAACGGTATAGTAATAATTGCAACAAAACCACCAGCACCAAACGCAATAGCAAATGCTACTCCCAACGGTGTTTTATGTAACCCTAATCCCTTTGCTCCTTTATATATTATAAAAAATGTATTTATAGTAACAGTTGAACCGATTAATACCGGGTACATATAATTAATACGATTTGTTTCAAATCTATGTCGTAATACAAAATGTCTAGTTAACCAGAAAACAGTTGTGGCTATTATAGCTGAAAAAAAAGGCGATAAAAACCATGACATTACTATACCACTAACACCTCCTACATAAGGAAATGTTTCTATTGCTTTGTACCATATAACACAATTTGGCCCTTTTATTGCTATTGCCATTCCTATCATACCTCCAACACAAGAATGTGTGGTTGATACCGGCATTTCGTATTTACTTGCTAGAAACAACCACAGTCCAACAGCCAATACTACCCACATACAACCATACATTAATAATTCAGGCTGTGACTCAAAGCATTTATAATCGGCAATGCCTTTTCGTATAGTATTTGTAACGTGACTCCCCATTAAAACGGCACCAGCAGTTTCGAATATAACAGCCAACACGACTGCTTGTTTTATGGTAAGTGCCTTTGAACCAACCGATGTAGCAAAAGCATTCGCGGCATCATTGGCACCTATACCCATCGCAGCAAAAAAAGAAAATATTCCTCCTACAATTAATATCCAAGTATACATAATATTATTTTATTTTATTGATAAATCTTTAAATACGTTTTATATATTTAAACCATTCTTGCTTTGTTTTGCGAAATTTATTGGTTAATTCTAAACATTTAATCATCGAATACACTATTTATTTTGCCAAATTGTTGTCGGATGTCATGATGTAGGTATTTGATAGATAAATCTTTGGTTGTATTCCAATTGTGCTTTCTTTTGTATGGATTCTTTACATATGCTTCATCGAACCAATCGGTTAATGTTGGTAACCTGTTATCTGGTGTATTTTGTTTACAATATTTACTAGGATAAATAAGTGATAAATTATTGAAAAACTCGTTTGGTATAGAATGTTTTATCATTTTATGAAAAATATTGGTACTTAAGTATTTGTTTCTATTTAATATTAATGCGGTTGATGAAGTATTTACTTTAAACCCAATATGAATATCACTAATTGCACCGTCCATAAATATACCATTTCCACAACCTTCTATATAATCTATATCTGTCGTATTCCAGGTATACAAGAGGATGCCTTTAATACTTGTTTATAATTATTAGGAGTTAGCAAGTGATATTCATCGATATAATCTTCTGGAAATACATCGGTCGGGGGTGTTTTGGAATGAAAACATAGTCTATCGAACAATGAAGACTGAAGTATGTTTGGAAAATATATACTAGTTAGTCCAAGGAAAAGCATGATTACATATTGTATGTATTGATGTAGATATTGGTATATTGGTTTTAATTTTACTACAAATATTGCTATTTTAAAATCATCCGCTGTCAATATCTTTTCTATATCGACGTTGGAAACTATCTTATTTCTAAGGGAAATCATTTTTTGTTCTAATGATTCAGGTGTTGATTCGTTCGTATATGTCATATCAATAATATGGTCGTAAAAAGGGGTTATGTTGTCTTTATTGGAAAGGATAGAAGAAAGCAACGCGGACGTTCGATAAGCACCATATGAACCACATATAAAGGTTGTATGGGATGGTTTGATGTTGTTGGATTTATACTGCTTGTATTCGTTCATAAATGCATACTCAAAACCTGCCGTATTTATACATTCTGGTCCGGTAGGCGGAGCAACGATAACATCAAAATCCAATATATTTTTAACGTGTAAATGTCGTGGGGCTAATTTAAGATTGTAGTGATATTGTTTGTTTATTTTTTCCAGTTTTTCAATATTTATATTATATAATAATTGCATCATTATATGATAATAAATTTAATTTTTAAATGATTTTATTTGCTTTTACATTTAAACTCCTGTTTCATTACTTTCTTTTCTATTTTTTTGAATTTGAGCGGCATCGCATAATTGTCGATTGTGTTTTGAAGTGCGGTTATGCCAATAAAAATTGCATTTTTTATAAAGAGTATTACTGTATCCCATACAATCAATTTTTTTAGTAAACATTTTTTTTACTTTTTTTTTACTTCTTTTTGGATTTTTACGCATTTCTTTTATGAAAAATTCAATAAAATAATCCATTTCAGAACTTCTTTCAGGATGCCATTGAACTCCATAAAAGGGATAATGATATGCCTCAATAGTCGATACATAAGTTCGACCTTTTCTATCATCACTAGTTGAAATGATTTTAAAGAATTTATTTAGTTTTTCCTTTTGTTTAAATTTATAAGGAGTAATACCCATATAATGATTATTTAAAGTACATTCGTATTTAGATAACTTTGTTATTTGTGCTTGCGTCATATCTTTAAGTAAACGACTATTTAATCCTTGTTTGGTAAATTCTAATGTTGATAATAAGTTATCATAGGAATCAAATCGTTGTAAAAGTTTTTCTAAATCGTCATTACCCTCCGCAATAATCATTAGTTGTTGCATACCCATACAACCTCCCCAAATTGGTGTATATCTTCCTTTATCATTTTCTTTAATTGCCATATTAAAAAATGTTTTACAGCAATTGTAAAATTCTTTTTGTGTTCCGGCAAATGCTCCTCCACTAGGAAAATAAAATCCATTGCATATTTTTAAATAATAATTAAATTTTTTAGTAGACCAAGGTATTGGTATAATACGCACACCAAATCTTTCTAACCAAGTAATATGTGAACTAGCAATATAAGAATCTCCGCATACTTGAAAAAATTGTTTATTTGGAGTTAATGGAGCAGTAATAATACCAACCGTTAATCCCTTGTATTTATTTTTATTTAATATTTTTTTAAATTGCCACGATGTTTTTAAACTGCATCCTTTTGCTGTATATTTCTTTTTCTTACCCTTCTTGGATTTGTTTTTTTTAATTTTAGTTTGATTGTTTCTTTTTTTTATCTTTCTGGTTTTTTTATTAGGCATTATATACTTACTAAATATTTTTTTGTTCGTTTATTTGTGTTTCTTTTTTTTAACATGATCTCTTAATTCTTTTATCGACATTTCAAATAGTTGTTTCTTCTTTTTATTCTTCTTCTTCTTGTATTTTTTCTTTTTTATTTTAGTTTTGCTGTTTCTTTTTTTCCGCACTTTTTTTGTTTTCTTGTTATGCCTTTTCTTATTGTGATTTTTCTTGTTTTTATGTGATTTCTTTTTGGTTTTATTGAGTTTTTTGGTACGTTTTTTGGTTTTGTTGTTTTTGCGGACGTTGTGCTTCTTTTTCCCACCAATAACTGGAGCACCCACCTTGCCTTCGGGGGTGTCATCTAATTCCATAAGTATACCTGGTTTCGTCATATTTGACGTGTCCTTGACATGGTTTGTATAATCACCATGTTTACCTTCTTGAGATTTTATACTAACTCTATAATTATCATATACATTCATTAACTCCATAATACTTTTTTCTGCATTCAGTAATACAACGGGGAATATATTATTGATTTTAACATCTCCTGGTTCAAACAACTTCTTTAAATCACTCATAGAAATTACCTCTACAGTGTCTGTTTTTTTCTTATCTGACTCATTTAAATCACTCATAGAAATTACCTCTACAGTGTCTGTTTTTTTCTTATCTGACTCGTTGTAATACTCTTCATATGTATTATTAATGGTAGTTAGTTTATTATTATAATCATACAAGACATCATACAACCGTATAGCATCATTATATTTACTCGATACAATATCTGGTTCATACTCCAACACAGGTTCATTATTAAATATATTTCTATCTTTTAATTGTTGCCATATTTTATCATTATCATTATATTCATCATCCATGTCTGTTTCAAACCCATGTTTAATGTTAAATAAGTCTTGTATGTTTGCTATTGTTTCAGGCGTTATACTGGTATTAAATGCTTCGATTTTAGAGAGCAATGTTCCGCTATTGTCGTAATTAATTTCGGTTAAAAATTTACTATTTCCTGATCCCGATGGTTTACTATTATTATTCTCTTTAATATTTTCAATCACTACCTGCTCTTCAATAAAATTATCTATTATCAATTCGTTTATCTTATGAAAAATAGCAATTTCATTGTAATGTTCTAATATTAGATTATGAATATCTTCATATGTAGTATCTTCATTAATACGGGACATTTTTGTTACTTGTCCGGTATTTTGATCGTATCGTTTTCGTTTTGTTGATGTTGGTTCCTTTTCTTCACCATTACCGTCGCCGTTCCCACCAATTTGTAATTTAGTTAACTGTTCTAATGCTTTATCAATTATTGCTATTATACTTTTTAATTTATTGGATAATGGATTTACATCTACATTTTCTGCCATTTTTAAAAGTTTACCCTTCGTTTTAATTAAAAATGAATTTCCACCAATGTTTATCTTAGAACGACGCCCTTCACCTTCTGGAACAATTGTTTTGTATTTTCCTGTCTTACCCCTCAATCCATGTAATATCATTTTTAATCTGTCTGGATTGTTTATCTTATCTTTAAATGAATACTTCTTTATTTTTTCTGTTAACTTGTTTATTTTAACAGTCGTTTTATCAATCTCATTTTGTAAGGTTATGTAATTATTCAAATCAATCGCATTATTTTTATGATACACATCCTTTAACAACAAAGTTAATGAGTAAACAAACTCATATAATTCGTTTTTATAAAAATGTATGTATAGAAATTTCAAAAAATTCTTATATGTTTCATTACCAAATGGTACATCATTATTAAATGGTATAACAAAGACGTCTTGAATTTGTTTAATAAATTCAATGGATTTTTTTATAAATGCTGTATTCTTGGTTTTTATGGTTGTCACTTCGTTTCGCTTTTCAGTATTATTTTTAGCTTGTCTATTTTTTTCATTTTTTAATTTTTCTTCAAGTTGTTTTTTTGCGTCACCACTTAAAATACTTTTATGAATCGCAATTGTAAGACCAGAACCTGGAATTTTTTTGTCTCTAAAATGATTACAATATACAATAACCGGTGTTTTATATAATATAGCATGTCCTAACAAAGGCCTGTCATATGTAACCAACCAAGGTATTTTGCCTTCTTTTTGTAAGTATCCACAATATAGTGCTTGTATTGCGTCTCCGAATCGTTTCATTAGATAGTGCATATCTGTATATTTTTTTGCTTTTGTTTCTTTTTTTTTAAGCTGTTTAAAACTGCTGGCTTCATTTATTGTTTTAAATAATTTTTTTAATAAGTCTCTCAACATTGCTATAGTTTGTTGTTTTTTATCTGATTTTTGAAGAAAGGTGTGAGGAACCGCATATTTCTTTTTAGCATGTTTTTTTGTATATTGATTAGGATTAATTAAAGCATACGCTTTGTGATTTTCACCTGTGTACAATGTTATATCACAATTACTAGAAAACAAAACTGTATTGTTTTCTTCAATATTTATATTGGGATAGTTACTGTTATCGTAATTAGGAATTTCCAATACTTCTTGAATGCTATTGTAATATACCCTGTCAACAACAATATTATCCGTTGTTAACTTGTCCCCCTTGGTTTTAGGGTTACTTTTACCGGCAGGATCTATCCTTGTAGCAGCACAATCCAACCAATTGAAATAATGTGTATAGTTATTTATAGCATCAAATAGGCCTTTTTGCGTATCAACAACAAGTTCTATATTACGATATGGAACTCCTTTTTCATTATTAATTTCAGTATTGGGTTTAATATCATCAAATAGCATTTTGATTGCTCTGTTAATAGGATTTTCTTTGGTCTTATCATCATAATTAATAAAAGTATACTCGCTTAAAATATTAGTAGTTGGTAACTCTTTATTAGAACCCATAGTCCAATGATTCATTTTATTTCTTTTTAAACCTATTACATTTTCTAAATATTTATCTTCATCTCTAACACTACATGTTAAATTAGATTCAGTTGGATTTATTAGATTATTGCTTTTCATTGCCTTTTTTAACTCTGCAAAAGATATATTTTCTTTAAAATCATGAATATTATCAAGCAATGAAGCACAATACATAATATTCTTATATTCATCATGCGGCAATTTCTTATTCTCATCACTATTTAAATGAATATTTAAATAATTGGATGCAAATGATGTCATATATTCTATATATAAGTAATTGATTATATTATTTATCAAACTAGTTTAAATACAGTTTGGGAATAATATATATTATGTCAGCAATTATCAGCAAAGAAATTATTCAAGACGGAGATGTTAGTAAGGAAGAAGAAGATTATATATTTAATCCCTACAATGAAAACAATGTAGAAATAACAGAAGCAGAAGTTTCTGTTATTTTAAAGAAATATGGGTTGCCTAGCACGTTTCATAACTTCAATCTATACAAACGATCGTTTGTTCATAAATCATATTGCAAGCGCCCTAAATTAGAGAATGAAGAAAATGGTGTTATTATTGCCGAACGACCAGATAGGTGCATGACACTTAAAACCAAATCCAATGAGCGGTTGGAATATTTGGGCGATGGTGTGTTGGAATGTATTACCAAATACTATTTGTATCGTAGGTTTCCAAAGGAGAATGAAGGGTTTTTAACCGAAAAGAAGATCGCTCTGGTGAAAAATGAATCCATTGGAAAAATGGCTTACGAGATGGGACTTAATAAATGGTATATTCTGTCAGCCAACGCCGAAGAAAAGAAAACCAGAACCAATCTTAAAAAATTGGGGTGTTTGTTTGAAGCATTTTTGGGTGCTTTGTTTTTGGATTTCAACAAAATTCAAATTCACGATGAGGGTAAATGGTTTGATAATGTATTTGTAACTGGTCCTGGATTTCAAATGGCGCAAACATTCGTGGAAAAAGTATTTGACGAACATGTGGATTGGATGAATTTGCTACAGAAAAATGACAATTACAAAAATTTGCTACAAGTCAAACTTCAAAAGGCATTTCAAGTGACTCCTATTTACAGAGAAATTAGTGAATGGGATGAAGACATGGGATATCATATGGGTGTGTTTTTATGCATTGGTTACAATCAGCACAGTATTAACATCCATTCATATACAAAGGTGGAACATTTAGAGAAAAAATACAAAAACAGTAGTGTTTTAGAAGATGTAGAATATTATTTGGAGAACGTAGACAATAATTTGTTTTTGTATTTGGGAGAAGATACACATAAAATTAAAAAAAAAGCAGAACAATCTGCCTGCTTAAAAGGATTGAAATTGTTAGAAGGACGACAATAATCTATAAATTAAATAGAAATTATACAAATGATAAAATTACATATAAATCGTATGTAATTTTATATAAACATAAAACTTTTATTATAAGTAAATAATATATACAATGAGTTCTCTTCTCGATAGATTAAAGGTAAAAAATTTACCAGAAAAGAAGAAAGAGTATAAGATATTAATTCCTAGAAAAACACAACAGGCAGTTAAGCCGCGAACATCCATTCCAAAATTGAAAAATCCTGATGCAAAAGATGGCGATGGAGATGAAGGCGATGATATTTTTAAACCAAAAAAACAATCAGGAAAGGTTGAAGAAAAGAAACAAGCCGCTATAGTTGACATGACCGATAATGATACCGATTTTTCTGATTTTTTTAATAAGGCAAAAGGGTTGATTTTTGTGAATAATCAAGTCGCTCAACAAACCGTAGATACAGATATAGAAGAAATAAATGAAGAAGCGGAGGAAAAAAAGCCAGATGATGATAAAGAAGCCGTAGTCGATGATAAAGAAGTAGAAAACGAGGGAGAAGAAGAAAAGGGAGAAGAAGAAAAGGTGAAGGAAAAAAAAGGAGAAGAAGAAGAAGAAAAGGGAGAAGAAGGAGAAGGAAAAAAAGAAAAAGGAAAAGGGATGGAAGTAGAAAAGGAGGAAGAAAAAGAAGAAGGTGAAGGTCTGGAAAAAACGGTTATTACTTCCATCGATAAGGCAGACAATAGTTCATATTATACGGATCTTAGAATGGAAAGTGTTATTATAGGCGATTCAACCGTAAAACAGCGTCTACCACCAATTAAGAAAAAGGTAAATATAAAAGCGAATTCATACTATTTGAATAATCGCAAAATTTTCACTAATTTCATTAATACACTTTTCCTACCATACAAAACAAAGAAAGAGAAGAAAAGCGGTGATGGAAAACCAGTCAGTTTATTTACGCATCAAGAAATTATTCGTGATTATATTAATTTGTACTCTCCTTACAGAGGGTTGTTGATTTATCATGGGTTGGGCGCTGGAAAAACATGCGGGTCAATCGGTATTGCAGAGGGATTGAAAAATGATAAACAAATTTACATTATGACACCAGCATCCCTTCAAATGAATTACGTAAAGGAACTAAAAAAATGTGGGGATCCAATTTATCGCACAAATCAATATTGGGAATTTGTAAAAACAAACGACAATAGAGAACTAGAAGAAACTCTCCATAATGTATTAGGCGTAAGTTTAAAATACATTAAAAAGAATAAAGGAGCGTGGATGGTAGATGTTAAGAAAAAGTCAAATTATAATATACTTTCCGAAGTTCAGCAAAAATCGTTGGATAAACAAATTAATGAAATGATTATGAAAAAATATCGATTTTTTCGCTACAACGGTATGCGAATGGATCACCTCACCAAATTAGAACAAGAAGCAGAAGAAGAACATGGGCGCTCAAATCCATTCGACCATAAGGTTGTTATTATTGATGAAGCCCATAATTTTGTTAGTCGAATCGTAAACAAACTTAAGAGCAAGAAAACGAAAAGTTTATCCGTAAAATTGTACGAGTATATTATGGATGCAATTGATTGTCGTGTTGTATTTTTGACTGGAACACCCATGATTAACTATCCAAATGAAATAGGTATTTTGTTTAATATGTTAAGAGGTTATATCAAAACATACCATTTTCGTGTGAATGTAAAAACAAACCAAAAAGTAAACGTCGATTACATTAGAAAGGCATTGAAAAACAATCGTATGGTTGATTACGTGGAGTACAAACCTAGTACAAAATTACTTAGTATTACCAGAAATCCATTTTCATTCGACACTAAACTGACGCGTTCAAGAGAGTACAACGGTATGGTATTGGGCGATAAAAACAAAGTAGACGAAAAAGAATTCTTAAGTTTAGTTTCAGATATTTTGTCTAAACAGAAGGTGATTGTTAACATGGATAGTTTAAAAGTAGAAAACAATAAAGCACTTCCTGATACGTACGCTGGATTTACCAAACTATTCATTAATCCTAGCAATGGTAATATGGTAAATAACGATTTGTTTAAACGTAGAATATTGGGTCTCACATCTTATTTCAGAAGTGCCAAAGAAGAGTTAATGCCAAAATTCGAACCGGAAAAAGACATAATCGTAGATAAAATCCCAATGAGTAACTACCAATTGGGTATATACGAATCGGCGCGTGATATTGAGCGAAAAGAAGCAGAAAGCAACGTTAAAAAGAAGAAGAAGGCTGAAAATGAAGATGTATTTGAAGAAGGCACATCGACCTATAGGATTTTTTCACGATCTTTCTGTAATTTTGTATTTCCACCAGACATCGAACGTCCCCTTCCAATGAAACGAAAGAAAAATGGAAATGTAAACATTAAAAATGTGGACGAAGATTTGCTGGATAACGCAGGTGTAAATGAACGTGTGAATAATGTGGACGGTCGGTTTCAAATGGACGACAGTACAAAAATAGAAGAAATGGTAAACAAAGATTACGGACAGCGCATAGAAGAATCTATGAAGCAATTGGAAGACAAATCCAACCTGTATCTTACTTATGATGCTTTGAAAACATACAGTCCTAAATTTCAAAAAGTGCTATACAATATTCAAAAAGACGACCATAAAGGCAGTCATTTGATATATTCACAATTTCGTACTTTGGAAGGGATTGGTATCTTAAGTTTGATTTTAAAACAAAATGGATATTCTGAATTTAAGATTAAAAAGGACGACAGCGGTAGTTGGACCATCGATATGACACAAGAAGAAATAAGTCGCCCAAGTTTTGCACTTTACACCGGTACTGAAGATGAAGAGAAGAAAGAAATTATTCGTAATATTTTTAATAGCAATTGGGGAGTTGTTCCTTCTACTTTACGCGACCAGTTAACCACCATGAATAAACATAATTATTACGGTGAAATAATTAAAGTGTTTATGATTACTAGTAGTGGAGCAGAAGGTATTGATTTGAAAAATGTTAGGTACGTCCATATCGTAGAACCATATTGGCACCCTGTACGAAAAGAACAGGTTATTGGTCGTGCGGTTCGCATAAACAGTCATTCTGATTTGGCACCAGAATATAGGAGTGTTAAAGTATTTATGTACTTAATGACGTTTTCTGACAAACAATTGTTGGGAGACAAAGAAGCCAAAACAAAGGAAGAGCGCGAACCGAAGGTTTCACAGCGATTACAAAGTAGAGATGTTAGTAAGTTTAATGAAAATGTTGTTATCACAACCGACGAGGCACTTCATGAAATAAGTAGTATAAAAGAAAACGTTAAAAAGGATTTGTTGAATGAAATTAAAAGTTCATCTATTGATTGTAGTATCCATACGGCTGGAAAGGAAAATATTGCTTGTTATTCATTTTCTAGCAACAATCCAAATGATTTTTTAACGGTTCCTTCCTACAAGAAAGATCAAAAAGACAAATTTAGAAAGAAAAATATAAAGAAAATAGCATGGACGGCCACATTAGTTGTTATTGATGGGAAAAAATATGCTTTTAAGAGAGATGCTCCAGATGTAAAAACGGGCGAATTGTATGATTATGATAGTTACATTCAGGCCAGAAGTACAGGTGTAAATCCGTTATTGGTTGCTAAGTTAGTGCCTCATCCAAAAGATCCAAAAAAAATAAGGAGAGTTTATGTATAATTTTATTTATAAAATATAAAATATAAAATTATATTTCAAGTTGTGGGACATGATTAATATATGGTTTTAACTCCATTAATCGTGCCTTTATGATATTTCGGTCGTATATATCATAATAATCTTTTTCCAACAAGTCCATTATTACATCATAAATCATGAGCGGCATAAGCATGTAATTTTTCATGGATAGTTTTATAAGTTCATTTAATTTTCTGGTTCGAATTGTTTCGTTGTGTTCCCTGGAAAGTTCAGATGCCAATACTTTAAATTTTTCGTAAAATATTTTTTCACGCTTATCTTTCGTCATAGAACGTGTTACTCGTTTTTCTATTTTTATATTACGGTTTTTTATTTGAATTGTATATGATATTATATTTCTACACATAGGACAATTGTTTTTTATTTCTCTCCATTGTGTTAAGCATTTAGAGCAAAACACATGATTGCAATCTGTTTTTACTAATTTATCGTCTAAATAACATATTCCACATTCGAGTTCTGTTTCATCCATATATATTTTAATATGTAAATTTTAATACGTAAATTTACATATGTAAATTTTGATTTCGCGTTAATAAACTCTCATTATTTTTTGTCTCGTATATGTATAATGACTTTAACAGATACGTTGAAAAAATTTACAACTATTATTTCTAAAAAAGATGTAAAAGTTAGTAAGGAAGGATTTACAGATAAGATAACAGATAAAAGTGTTAAAAATACGTTTTATATTACGTACGTCTTCTTTTTAACTACAGCAACCATCACTTTTATTGAGGCGATGCGAACCACCGATATAAAAGCGCGTCATATTCTTAATTTGGAAACCGCAATTTCAGTAATAGCTGCTTACTTTTACGGAACGTTTATTGAAAAAATTAAAAATAAAGAAGTAAATTACAAAGAAATAAATGAAACACGATATTTGGACTGGTCTATGACTACTCCAGTTATGCTTTTGGTGTTGGTATTAGCATTCCTATATAATACAGGCGGTAGTCTACGATTGGGAACATATGCTATTATTCTTGTATTAAATTCTATTATGCTTGGTACCGGGTACTTAGGTGAAATAGGTACTATTAGTAAAAACACCGGATTTGGTGTTGGATTTACAGCATTCTTCACGATGTTTTACTACATTTATGCAATGTTTTTAAAGGGGAAATATAAATTTGACAATAGTTTGCTGTATTGGGCCTTCTTTATTTTGTGGAGTATGTATGGGTTGCTTTACATGATGGACGAGAAAACTAAAAATGTAGGATTTAACATTTTAGATTTGTTTGCCAAATGCTTTGTTGGTATATTCTTTTGGGCTTACTTTACTAAGGTTATTACTTTGTAAATAACTATTCATCAATAATTTATAAATAAAAATTAATACATTATATTAATTTTTATACTTATTTAATTCATTTATTTCATCTATTTCATCTATTTATTTAACCTACTTATTTAATTCAACGTTAGGGGACACGGTGGATTGGTGGGGTACTATAATTTCACTATATTTCATAGACAACTCTTCGTATTTTATCCTTAATTTATCGTATTTTTCGTTTAAAATCTCAAATTTTGCTTCGACGTTGGCTTCTATTTTACTATAAATACGATTCTCCATATCTATTTCATTATATTTGGGATGTGTTTGTGTGGATTGCTGTTGTGTGGATTGCTGTTGTGTGGATTGTTGTTGTGTGGATTGCTGTTTTTGGGATAAAGATTTTAATTTTAACTTATTAAGCAATTTTTGTACGGTAGGTGTTTTTTGTTCTCCTTCGTTTATTTCAAACGATACCTTTTTTGGTGGATTGGAATTTGTTGATTTTAATATAGAAGAAGGTTGTAGAGTGTCTGGTTCGTCTTCGATAATAAGTTTCATCGATTGGTTTGGATTAAAATCATTCGTATTGTTTGTTTCGGTTGGTTTTATCCAATCTGGAGGGGCATCGTTGTATGTATTTGTTATTTTTGCCAATTCATTCGCACGTTCCTCCAACGTTTGATTTATAATAGAATCAATATTTTTCATAGGCTCATCTTCTATCGTGTCGCTAAAATCAATATCCTTGGGTTTGTTTGAATTCAACATCGTATCGTATTGTTTCTTATAGTTATCAAATGAATCGTTGTGTTCGTCTTTTTTTTTATTCCTGTTAACACGCGGGTCGGTTGGCGTTTGAAATGCATGTGTTGGATTTTGCTTTGGCGGAGGTTTAAGTATTATTGTATTTTTTTCGATTGCTTCATTTTCACTACTGATGAATTGAAAACAGTCGGAAATCATTTGTTTGTTCATTTCTTGTAAGTTTGAATAATTAAAACGACGTTCATGGTAGTTTATTAGCTTGTCGTTGAAAAATTTTACGAAATTAGGACGACGAACTGTAGGTCGATTGAACTCTGATTCTAGTATATTTATTAATAAATTTATATTGGACTGGTCGTGAATACTCATAATATAATATAAATAGATGTATTTATATTATGTAAATAAAGTTGGGTTTAAATTGGTTTATTAAAAAATCTATTACGCAATCGTAACATATAACCATCGGTTACCTTCTTGTTTTGGAATTTTTCAAAACAACGATTTTGTATCATTTCAGTAATAAAATACATACTATACATACCACATTCGCTGTCTCCAAATTGATGACGTCGTTTGTTTTCAAGGTATTTATATGAATCACCCAATTCAGACGATTGTTTTTTAACGTCCTTTATAAACTTTTTTATTTGTGATGGCGCTCTGTCTCCATAACTGTCAAAGTAATATATTGTTTTTTTATTAGCATTTATAAATACCGCTACCCAATGTGAGCCACCCTTGTAATGAGGATCTAAGTTAAATATAACTCCTATTTTTTTAAACTTGTTTTTTATTTGTTTTTTCAAATCAAATTTACACAATTCGTCCCATACACATTCTCCAAACATTTTATGAGTGTCGTAATCTATTGGACTAGGACCAATAAATTTAAAACATTTATAGCGCCTTTCCCATTGGTTCATCACTCTTAAAATATCTAAACTATTCAACCACTCGTTAGGATTTTTTAACCATGAACGAGGCATTTCTGGTGAAAATGTTAAATCGTATATATTTTTTGGCAATCCTTCCTTAACGCATAAATGTTTTAACCAGCAGGATTCTCTTTTGCAAGCGTGTTCGTGTTCCATAACAGACCGAAGTGACTTCCATATAATGTATGGATCAGACGACACTATTTTCTGTTCCGGATGTTTTTTGTTCCATGTATCTTTGATTTTAAACAATACTGGTTTGGAGTAACATGTATAACCTAAACCGTCTGAATTTACAGAACAAGCGTCCGTTGTTTTTGTTTTGGTGGTAGTATTTTTTATTTTGGAAGCAATTTTGGAATGAGTTGTTTTTTGTTTGCGCGTTTTTGATTCTCTTCTTTTTTTATTCGATTTTTTTAAAGTTTTACTTTTCGATTTCCTATTTTTAAGTTTACTTATTTTTTTACCTGAATTTGTTCGACTTGCCATCTTATATGTTTGATAGATTATTTTTGGTGGTAAATTTTTTATTTGTATAATTGAATATGGGAGAGAAATACGATACGAATAATGCGTCGGATTTTTCAGATAAATTGTACCGTGTATGGTATTTGCAAACGTTATTATAACGGATGAAAACAAAAATAAAAACAAAAATGGGGTAAATATAGTTACTTTAAACATAATAAATATAGGTCATTATGTTTAATTATTTTTTTTTTACTGTTTTGTTTCGACCATATTTACAATATTGTCGTTGTGAAAATCCTTTTGGTTTTTTACAATTAATGCTTTTTTTATAAGAACTACTCCACTTTCCGCCTTTTTGTTTAGAAAAGGTGGAAGGGAAACGAAATACCATTTTTTTCCTGTCCGTGAACGATGTCTGCTTCGTTCTTTTTCCCAAAAATTTAAAATAACGTTTTGCTAAATTATAACGCGAATACACGTGTTTTGCGTTTTTATATCTGGTTTTTTTGTACTTGTTTATTGCTTCCAAACGCACCTTCATTATCATCCCTACCTGCCAAATACGTTTATGTGTATACTGTTTTGTTTTAAACAATCGCTCTAATTTACGAATGGTTTGTTTAATGTCTTGTACGGTAGTATATTTTATAGGGATAGTGTCCTCTGGATTTTTATCGATATAAACATCAAACGACGTCTTTGGATCATTTGGATTGTATAAAAATTGCTTTTTTGTCTTTGTACCAGCCCTTACTTTTTGTGTTTTTTTACGTGTTTGTGTTTTTTTACGTGTTTGTGTTTTGCGAATATTCATGATATATATTGATAATACTATATTCTTACTTGTTACTTTCCCTTGTTCTTCTTATCTAGTTGTTCTTGTTTTTTAACTTGTTTTTTGTTTTTCTTCTTTTTCTTCGACATTACTTCGGCGCTCGTTTTCGACTTAATAGACACATCTTTATCTTGGTATTTTATATCTTTTAAATTGTATTTTTTCTGTATTGGTATGTGTATATCATCTTCTTTTTTAACCACATGATTTATAATAAACTTATCCATCGTATGACCTGGTTTTTCTATTCGTTTAAACATCAGTTCATCGGGATTGGTATCATTAGGTATTGTGCTAGTATTTATCGAATTTGAATCTGATACGTTTAAATGTTTATACTCGTTTTGGATAATTTCTGTTTTATCGGTTATTTTAAAATGTTCGATTGCAGTTTTACAAAACTCATCAAATGAATCTTTTAATATAGGATTCGTAGTATTGTTCCTCAATAAGTCCTTACACATTTGAAATATCCGTTTCCTGTAAAACGAAACATCCTTTCTATCAACAATAACTTGTTGTTTAGTCGTGCTTTGTATAGAATTTCGAGATTTGTTAGTCAAATACATTAAATCTATAGACGTTGTTGTACTGGTATTTGAATTATCGCGATTGTTAAAACTCATTTATGATACGCTATATGGTATTTATATATTTCAATATAATTATCATATTAATTAAACTTAAATAATATTAATCGAAGTAACATTAATTTAAATAAGAGAATATATTTCGTCGTGATTAAAGATCTTTGGTTTGCTGTCTTGTGTGATTTTGAAACATATTATTTGCTAAATTATAACAGTTGGGGTTAAATGGATTAAATAGTTCTTCTTTGTTTAAATGTTTAAATGGTATTTCTTTATTAGCAACGTATTTTTGTTCTTTATAAAGATGACTGTTTGTTCCTGGTATGTATTCATGTTGTCCTCCACGTTGTAAAGGAGCGAATCGATTAAATAACAACGATTCATGGTCTACATTTTGCGCATATCCGTTGTATGGAGCAGTTTGTCCTGGATGAAATGTATCTGAAGAATTGTAGATAGAATATTTCATTTTTTCTACAGATGATTTCTTTCTAGAGTCTATAATTGGCATAATTACTTTGCGAGTAGAAACTGGATGAGTTATGTACGCCGATTCAAGAGTTTTCGATGGTATATTGCGTTGAGCGATTGGTTTATTTATAAAATTACGAGTATCTACATCTTTATACACGTATTTACTTTTAATCATAGGTTCGGGTGCGGATTTTGATGGTTGAGATGAAGTTGGTTTTTTATTCATTATATATAAATTATGATAATAAAAATATATTAAATACATTTTACCAATTAAATTATTAAATGTGTGGAATATTTGCTATATTAAACAATAAATACGATAGTGTAAAAACCCATAGACTTTTTATGAAAGGAGCAGGCAGGGGACCAGACAAGAATAGTCTTAATAATTATAAAGGATTGGTCGGAGAAAAATACGATATTGATTTTGGTTTTCATCGATTGGCTATAAATGGATACGGTGATGAATCATCCGATCAACCATTTCAAATAAATAACTGTATGTTGATATGCAATGGAGAAATATACAATTGGAAATATTTATATAAAATAGCAAATGTTACGCCGGGTACGAAATCCGACTGTGAAGTTATTATTCATTTGTATAAAAAGTATGGAATTCATCAAACTTTGCGTATGTTGGATGGTGTATTTGCCTTTGTTCTTTTTGATATTAAAAAGAAATATTTGTTTGCGGCAAGAGATTTGTTTGGTGTTCGACCGTTGTTTGTTGGTGAGGGTGATGTTTCTAAACCAAAACCAATTATGTATGGGTTTGCTAGTGAAATGAAGCAATTGGCAAGTGAAGGAATGAATACAATCCGTCAATTAGAACCCGGTACGTTTGCTACATTTATGTGGGATGACAATCTGTATAAAGGTTCATTCCAATTTCTAGAAAACAAACCGTTTTTGGATATCCCGTCTATTGTAAACGATCGGTTTAATTTGATAGAAAATTATTACGATGAAGTATATGATTCGCTGTGTCAGGCTGTGGAGAAACGTGTTGATAATACAGATAGAGATATTTGTTGTTTATTGTCTGGTGGATTAGATAGTAGTTTAATTACATCTTTGGTAAACCGTTATTACAGACGGAGATTTCCGACGAAAAAATTACAAACATGGTCGATTGGTATGAAGGGAAGTGAAGATTTAAAGTACGCGCAAATGGTTGCTGATTATGTAGGAACAGACCATCATTCAGTTGAATTGTCCCAAAAAGAGTTTTTAGAGGCTATTCCTCGTGTAATATACGACATAGAAAGTTATGATACTACAACCGTTCGTGCTAGTGTAGGCAATTGGCTTATCTCTAAATACATTCGCGCGGGGAGCGAAGCAAAGGTTGTATTCAACGGTGACGGCAGCGATGAAGTAACGGGGGGATATATGTATATGCATGCTGCCCCGGACGCGGTTGAATTTGATATGGAATGTCGGCGGTTGTTAAAAGATATACATTTTTTTGACGTGTTGCGTTCAGACCGTTCTATTTCAGCACATGGTCTTGAAGCTAGAACACCGTTTTTAGACAAACATTTCGTACATACTTATCTTTCTATTCCACCAGACATTCGGTTTCATGTGAATCATGGAGTGTGTGAAAAATATATTCTACGAAAAGCATTTGATGGTAGAAAATTATTACCAAAACAAGTTCTTTGGAGAACAAAAGAAGCGTTTAGCGATGGTGTAAGTAGCGAAAAGGAATCATGGTTTGAAACCATACAAAAACATCATACGGATGAAAAAAAATATTATAGAGCATTGTTCTGGAATTACTTTCAAGGCTATGAAAATGTTGTGCCTTATTTTTGGATGCCGCGATTCGTGGAAGCCACCGACGCAAGTGCCAGAACGTTGGATATTTATAAAAAAGTAAAGCACGATACTCCTACACGCGATTAATATACTTAACATACTAATAGTAGATTATTAAGAATGGTTTATTTATTTCTATGTATTATATACAAATGAAGGCGATTGAAGTTGGTGAATATTTATTTTTGATTTTTACTTATTCCGGTTATTTGCTATTTTTCTTGGCATTCACGGGATTATGGGAAAACGCTTCGATATACTTAGAGGATGTGACAAATTATTACAAAATTGTTATTGGTCTTGTATTGTTGTATATCTTTAATCCTTATATTACTACCAAAATTAAACCAATACACGAAAGAATGGCGTTTAATGCTGGATTATATTTATTACTGTCTGGTAATTTACTATTGTTATTCAAAAAATTTGTAGAAAAAACAAAAAATACGGGGCAAATAATTTTAGAAAAAGGGTTTGATAAATTGGTAGAAAATAAGTAAATATTATGATTTTAATGTTGATATTATATAAATGATAAATTATGTAAAATCAACAATTATTTTATTGGCGTTGGATTCGCTTTATTTAAAATCGACGACGATGCATTTTAATAAAGTAGTACAATCGATACAGGGTAGCAAAATCGCGTTTGACATGAAGGCTGCTATAGCGTGTTATTTAGTATTGGCGTTTGCCATCAATTATTTTATCATTAAGGATAAACGCTCTGTAACGGATGCGTTTTTATTGGGATTTGTAATATACGCTGTATTTGACCTAACCAATATGGTTATATTTAATAAGTGGGATATTATGACTTCATTGATGGATATGATTTGGGGTGGTATATTATTCGCAACAACTACGTTTATTACTTATAAAATATAGGGATTCGCAAGAGTAGATTGAGTATAATTTTTAATACATGAATTAATTAAAATTTATGTATTAAAATCGAACAACGTGATTCATTTTCATGATAAAACTAGGTAAATTAATACCAATAGTAATACCGATCGCCGAAGAAGTTAATATTAAATCATTTGTTATATTTTCATCTTTTCTAAATCTTAAATATTGAACAAGTGTTTCAAATATGTATTCTTTATATGCAAAAAGAAGAACTGATATAAAAAACAATTGTCCTACTACATTTACAAGCATATTTAAAAAGGTTCGTTTTGTGTTTAAAGGGTCGAATAAACGCATCGATAATTTGGTAACGGTAAATGTTCCAAACACCCACAGTAAAACCATTATAAACATGTCAAACCAAACAAAATGTTCTATTAATTTTTCATCTCGTTCCAATAATTCATTTGAATAATCGGACATTTCCATAGTTAGGTCTATATATTATTAGAATACTTTTATTTTTCTAGATAATCCAGAACTGTTAAAATAACGTTTTCCTGTTGACTAAGTTTTTGAAATACAATTATTTCATCGTATTTTACTTGAAAAACGTTGTAATTATTTTTACATTGAAGATGTAATTTATTATTTTCAAATATAATATCTATTAAGAAAGCGCCATTGGTAAGTTTAATATTCGCGGGGTCTTTTAGATTAATCCATCGTACATATTGACCCGGTTGAAAATCACTTACATCACTACAATATCGATAATATTTCAGCTTTTTGTGATATGATTTAAGTGTGTCGCGATCCAATTGAAGGGATTGTAGTATATCATTTTTGTGTTCTTTTATTTTTCTAGATGTTAATTTAATGATAGATGAATTACCCTCATTTTCCAGCGCTTCCATTAATTTATCATCGTTGATGCTCATTATACATACTAAAATAATAATTTTAAATAATATTTATTAATTTAATTCGACGGATGAGAGATTCCGAAAAAAAGTCTCCAAAAAAAGTCTCCAAAAAAAGTCTCCAAAAAAAGTCTCCAAAAAAAGTCTCCAAAAAAAGTCTCCAAAAAAAGGCACCCTTAGAACAGATCGAAATTTTCCTAAGGGTGCCTTTTTTTGGAGACTTTTTTTCATTGGTGCCTTTTTTTGGAGACTTTTTTTTGGGATTTTTTGTAAAAAAACGTTATTTTTGTATATTTTGACTTTTTAATATTTTTAAAGCATTTGTGGTAATAAATATATCGCTGTGTTTTATATTTGAAACCATAAAAATCGGGTAAATTCCGAAAAAAAGTCTCCAAAAAAAGTCTCCAAAAAAAGTCTCCAAAAAAAGTCTCCAAAAAAAGGCTCCCTTAGAACACTTTTTTTACCAAAAGTATTTTGAGATTTCATTTTTCCCAATAAATAATTGTCCTTTTTGCAATATGAAAAAAACTTTTGTAAAAAAACTGTTCTAAGGGTGCCTTTTTTTGGAGACTTTTTTTCATTTGTGGTTTGCGTTTTTTTCACTTTTTTATTTTTGTAATCGATAAATGCTTTGTAATTTGTAAAAACCGAAAAACCAACTTTTTTTCAAAAATTGCAGAAAAAATTTGCCCAGATTTTGTAAAAAAGGCACCATTAGAACACTTTTTTTAAAAAAACTTAAAAATTTTTTCTAATTTTATATAAAAATGCCCAAAAAAACATGCAAAACGAGCAAAAACGAGCAAAAACGAGCAAAAACGAGCAAAAAATTTTTTTGTGAAATTTGTGACTATACAACGTCACGCAAGTCCAACTACGATAGGCACCTTGAGAGCACAAAACATTTAGAAAAAATGGGTGATAGACCCCAAAAGTGGCAAAATTTGACCAAAAAAAACGTTTTTAAAATTTGCGAACTTTGTGACTATAAAGCGTCTAAGAAATACAATTGGGACAAACACATTCAAACCATAAAACATAAAAAAAAAGTGGCAAAAAGTGGCAAAAAAGTGGCATTTAGACCATACGCAGACGAGAAAAAAACGACTGATTTATCAAATGAGACCATAAAAACGGAACAAGACGACATCAGACGATTGACCGAACAGTTGAATACCATCATCGAGACGCATAATGCTTTGGCAAATCAAAAAATAATCAATAATCAACAAAATATTACAAATATTAATAATAACATTTCTATAAATGTTTTTTTAGATCAGTACTGTGATGATGCTTTGAATTTACAGGATTTTATTGAAAATATCAAATTTAAGATAACAGACATTTTAAGCAATAATAATTTGATAGAAAATTTTGTATCTAAGAAATTATTGAAAAATTTGCAAGATATCCCATTGACAGAACGCCCGATTCATTGTACTGATATTAAACGGCGAAATTTTTTAGTAAAGGATAAAAACGAAGGGTGGGTAAAAGATAATGTAAACGATGGTTCTAGTCAATTATATCAAACTGTTAATCAATTACATACACAAGCATACATAGATTTTTACAACGAATACGATAAAATAAATCCGTTGCCCCATGATGTAGCCAAGGAAGGTATTAAATGTAAGATAACAAGTGAATTGGTAAATAATCAGGACAAATTTAATAAGACCACTATAAATGAAATAGCAAAGACATCCGATATAAGAGATTTATTAAATGACTATCCTTCGTTGGAATTGACAGATGACATACTCGATAATAAATAATAAATAAAAAGTATTAACAAAATACTTGTTATTTATATTGATTTTACTGTATAAGATTTCCATCCATGTATAGTTGGTTAGAAACTGGTGAATCCTCCCAAAGCGTCATTTGCCGCCATTGGTTCCATCATTCCCTGTGGTCCAGCGTATCCCATGCTATTATACATATCATTTGATGCTCCGGTGTTTGATTCCTCCTTATGTGTCATTACTTCATTTTGCTGATTTTGAGTGGCGCTCATTTGACCGTGAGCGTTCAAATAATCGGCGCGACTAGCTTGATGTGTTGGTGGTATCTTTTGAACCTGTTTGATTGGTTGACTTACACTTACTTTATTGGCATTCTTATTCTCCTTTTCACTCTCTACTGGTTTTAAATTACCATTCCACATATCACTAACACGCACGGATAGTTCTTCAATTTTCTCTCCCATTTTTTCACTTGTAAGATAAAACATTATGACAATGTTTAAAAAGTTGATGGTTCGATGTGCTTTTCCGCTGTACGTGGGAATGAACTTAACCAAACGATCTACAAAGAAAACGGCGATGAGAAGCATAGTAAGATGTACTAATATTTCACCACACAATTCAATATTGCCTTTCGTTGGGTCAAAGTTTGGTAGAAATCCATCTATTAAATTCACTAAAGCAATCAAAGGAATTATTGAAATAATAGCATATTGGCCGATGTTTAATAACTCCGATTTTGTATCATTGTCAAATTGAAACATGTGCGATAAAAAACTGTCGGTATTAGTAACGTTAGTATTAATTTGTTCCATTCTGTATATGATTTATAATTAGAAATAAAAAATACAATATTCCTAAATAAATAATTAAATAAATTAAAGGTATTTAGTTTATATATTTATATGCATCCAGAACGCCAGTATTTAAATTTAATTAAATACATCATCAAATATGGTAATGTAACGAAATCGAGAAATGCTACTACAATAAATACAATAGGAACGATGTCTAAGTATACACTGGTTAATAACACACTTCCATTGTTGACTACAAAAAAAGTAGCATGGAAAACGTGTTTAAAAGAATTGTTATGGTTTATATCGGGGGATACAAATAACAGTACTTTGAAATCTCAAAATGTAGGAATTTGGAACGGAAATTCTACACGTGAATTTTTAGATTCTAGAAATTTAACAAATTACGAAGAAGGTGAATTAGGACCCATATATGGATATCAATGGAGGAATTGGAATGCTCCATATTTGGGTATGGATGCAAATCATCGTGAAAATGGAATAGACCAACTTGAAACCATCGTGAAATCATTAAAACATCCAACAGAGCGATATTCTAGAAGACTTATATTGAGCGCCTGGAATGTAGACCAGTTAAATCAAATGGCATTGCCACCATGTCATGTATTGTCACAATTTCATGTATTGGATGATAATAAACTATACTGTACTTTATACCAGAGAAGTGGGGATGTTGGATTAGGCGTACCATTTAATATTGCTTCATACGCATTTTTAACACATATGCTAGCCAATGTATGCAATCTTGAAGCAACCGAATTGACCCATTATATTGGTAACGCTCATATTTATGAAAACCATATTGAACCTTTGAAAATTCAAATCGATAGAGAACCGCATGACTTTCCACAAATTCATATTAAATCAAAAGATTGTATAGATGATTTTAGTATAAATGACTTTACTTTAGAAAATTATAAATATTATCCGTCTATAAAAATGGATATGATAGCCTAATAAGTTAATAATTCATTAATATTTTATTTACATATAATATATTATGTTTAATAATAGACGTATTACACAACGAGTAAATCCTGCCGTTCAACAACGCAATGACCTTACAGCATTGAATAATATTAGAAATAAAAATTTAGAACAACGTGTTTTATCAAGACATGAATCTAGTATTGAAACATTAAAAAATAAAGTTGGATGGTTGGAATCAAAAGTGACTGATTCTTCGGAAAAAGAAGAACCAAAAGAAGACACTGGATTATCAAAGTTGAAGGAACAATGTGATATGCAATCCAATTTACTTAAAGAATATGAAGAAAAAGTAGTTAATTTAGTTGGATACATTAAGCGATTGGAACAAGGTTTAGAAACTGTAAAGGAGTTGTTGACTAACAAAACGAATACAGAAGATACTATGGATAAAGTCCCTGAATTTGAAGACGAGCCTGCTAAGGAAGAAGAAGATGTTACGGTAGAAAAGGTTCAAGAAGAATCAAAGACCGACGAGGCTGTAAGTGAATCTGTTTCCTTGGAAATTGTGGATGAAGAAACTGTCTAAAATTATAATCTATTTTAATAAATTATTAAAATTGATTTGAGATAAATACATATATGTATTTTTATACAAAACATGCTTACTATTACTATTAAAAACGCGACTAAAGTCTACCAATTTACACAAATACTACAGAATCTAAAAAATATATCTAGTGAATTGAATCTAGTATGTAAAGAAGAAGGTTTATACGCTCAGGGTATGGATAGCAGCCATATATGTTTGTTTGAAATGAATATTACTCCGGAATGGTTTGATGGGTATTCATGTACTGAACCGTGTATTATGGGCGTCCACTGTGAAATGTTGTTTAAAATTATATCGTGTATAAAGGAAGGACAGCATATCGATATGAAATTCGATCCGAACAATTCTGGAGACAAATTGATTATTGATTTGTTGGGAAATAGTTATGATAAATCATTTGAATTAACATTAGTTAATATTGAAGAAGATATGGTTGAACTACCAGAAAAAGAATACACAGCAGATATTCGTTTTGTTTCGAAAGATTTTGCTGAATTGGTGAACCAATTAAGTATATTTGGTGATAAATTGAAAATATCGTGCGGAGATGATATAGTATTGAATTCCGAAAATGAATTTGGAAAGGTTGATATAACTGTTAAAGAAGACGATATCATAGAATATATGATGGAAGAAGGGGCAGAGACGGAATCCGAATTTGGAATTAAGTTTATTCACATGATTACTAAATTTTCAAATTTAAACAAAGAACTCTCTATTCATATGAGTAATGATTTTCCATTAAAACTATGTTACAATTTAGATGATTGGAAGGAGGATGGTGAAGATAAGGAGGATGAAAATCCTGAAGATGAAGATGAAGATGAATCGTCGCCGAAAAATTATATGTCCTTCTATTTGGCTCCTTTGTTGGAAGATTAATAATACATACAAAACAAACAATCATACAAATACAAACAATAATATAATATATTTTTGTTTATTCGGTAAAATTAAACAAATGAATTCTGTAGGTAAATAAATGAAATATTTATTGGAAATAGGGTTATTTATAATTGTATTATTTTTGTATCTGCATATTTATTATCATATTAAAGTAAGTAATGATTTAGAGGTGTATTCTATTCAGCAACCGTCAAAAGATAAACTAGAAGAGGTTTGTAATTTAAGACAACCCTTGTATTTTGATATGGTAAACAAAGACATATTACAAACGTGTAATCTTTCCTTTATGGATGAAAATTACAATCCATTTGATATAAAAATAAGGGATATATCAGCAGAAGGTGGAGATAAAAACAGTTTGTATTTACCCGTTTCATTAAAAGAAGGAGTAGAATTATTTAAAAAGGATACGGATTCAAAATATATTACTGAAAAGAATCAGGAGTTTTTAGAAGAAACTGGTATGATAAAACATTTTCGGTACAATGACTCATTTTTAAGACCACCTTTAGTTTCAAATTGCAAGTATGACTTTATGTCTGGTTCAAAGAATTCACACACACCGTTACGATATAATCTTAATTATCGTAACTTTTTTTATGTGACTTCTGGAAAAATTAAGGTATTGCTTATCCCACCTAAAAATACAAAATATTTGTATGCCAATAAGGATTATGAGAATTTTGAATTTCGTTCTCCCATAAATCCGTGGGATATACAAAAAGAATACAGAAAGGATTTTGATAAAATAAAATCGTTGGAACTTACTTTGGAGAAGAATAATATATTATTTATACCTCCTTATTGGTGGTATAGTATTCAGTATCAGGAAATAGCTAGTGTTAGTTGTTTCTACTATAGAACTTATATGAATACCATCGCCATATCCCCTGAAATTTTTGTAAATCTTTTGCAAAATACAAATGTGAAGCATGAGTTTTTGGAAAAGGCTACATAAATTGATGTATATTTATTATTAATAATATTAAGTATACATTATAAGTTATAGTAAAAGTAACATGTTTAATCAGTATAAACTTATTGTCGAAAATCGAAAATACGATGACTATAATTTGGTACATGTTAAAACCATGACAAACGTAAATGACGGAGAATTCGACGTTAATCCATTAACAGAAAAATTATTCAATCATGACATATTTACATTAAATGATAATAAGTGTAAATTACTTCATTCAACGGTTAAATCAGCAACGTACATACCTGGTGTATTGGTGTTAAAGAATGATAGGAGGTTCGGAAAATACAAGAAAAAATTCCTATATAAATGCATACCAGATGATAAACGACTACCAATATTCTTAATCCCTTATTCTATCAAACAAGAGTTTAATAAACATTTTGTAAACAAGTATGTTATCTTTAAATACAAGCATTGGGACAATAAACACCCATACGGCGAATTAGTAAATGTTCTTGGAAACGTATCATCGTTGGATACATTCTACGAATACCAGCTATACTGTAAGAGTTTATATGCGTCCATTCAAAAGTTTACAAAGGAGACTATGAAACAATTGAAAACTCACTCTGAAGATTACTTCATCGAAATGATTAAGAAAAAATACAAATTAGAAGATCGAATTGGGAGAGATATTATAACCATCGATCCTAAAACAAGTAAGGACTTTGACGACGCATTTGGATTAGTAGAAACAGACGATGAATTTATTATAAGCGTATACATTACGAATGTAAGTATGTGGCTGGATGTATTAAATGTGTGGGAGTCATTTACAGAAAGAGTATCTACTATATATTTACCAGACCGTAAGAGACCTATGTTGCCTACAATATTGTCGGATACGTTGTGTAGTTTAAAAGAAAATGCTATTAAGTTTGCGTTTACGTTGGATTTGCACATTGATAAGAAAAGTTACACCCTGGTAAATTACAAATTTGTAAATACTATGATTAAAATAACAACGAATTACGTGTATGATACTAAAGAACAGGAGAACGACCCATTGTATGTAAACATAAAAAAAGTACTAACAACGTTAAATAAAAACAAAGAATATAAATACATCGATAACATACAAACAAGTCATGATTTAATTGCTTATTTGATGATTTGGATGAATTATACGTCGGCTAAGGAGTTGGTACATCATAATTGTGGGTTATTTCGCTCTTCTAAAATGAACGATACATTTAAACCTCCGGAACATATCGATGAGAATATACAGAAATTCCTTAAAATCTGGAATAGTTATGGAGGCAAATATTGTAAATACGATGATTTGGAACGACACGATATGTTAGAATTGGACGCATACGTACATATTACAAGTCCCATTCGGCGTCTGGTTGATTTATTAACCATGATGCTTCTTCAAGAAAAGTTGGGATTAATTGAATGGAACGATCAAGCAACGCGATTCTATAATTATTGGTCTACAGACGCATCAATTGAATATATAAATACAACCATGCGATCTATACGACGAGTACAGAATGATTGTCAATTGTTAAATATATGTAGTACCAATAAGGAATTATTGGAAAAAGAATACAGCGGGTTTATATTTGATAAAATAAAACGCAACGATGGTTTGTTTCAATATATGGTGTATTTAAAGGATTTGAATATGACAAATCGCATAACAACCCGACATGATTTTGACAATTATAGTTTTCAACAATTTAAAATATATATATTTCACGACCAAGAGAGGTTAAAACATAAAGTTCGTTTGGAGATTCAAAAAGATAAGCAATAAATAATAAAAATATATAAATTATTTTTATTATTAATCAAAACCAGTTAAGTAGCACCCATTACCATCTTTTATGCCGTTGGGGGTAGCCGTATCTATTATAGAGAGTATCCAAAATGTTGTAAGTAAAATACTATGAGCACATTGAAATAATTGTGTAAATATAGTTGTATTTAATTTATCGTGTTCTAGGTTATTTTCATCATCGCCTTTTTCCTTCATTTCACACATTATATACCCACATAATCCACCACAAAAAATACAAAAAGGTCCGAATGTTACAGCCAATTGAATACCCGTCAAATCCCAACGTTGTATTGATGCATAACCAATCCCCAATGGTTGAGTCAACGGTATAATATTGAATACTAAAGGTGTTACATAATTTTGACCGGTACCTTTACATTTACTGTCTTCTAATTTCCAACATTTCGTCAACTTACAATACGGCAACGTGTTATTGTCTACTCTATAGGGTTCCAAACAATATTGGTCGCATATACACGTGTTGTTTATAATTTCTGAACAAGGCATATTATCTGTTATTACTATGGATTTCTTAGATAATACAAGACCGTTGTCTGATATGCTAATTAAAGAGAATAATACATATAAGTATGGTATATTGCGTATAAATCGATGTTTGATAATCATTAAATAGTTTATATATTAAATTGAAATCTATTTAAGCCAATTCAATTATTATTGTAATGGAATATAGTAAACTATCGCGTGATTTGACTACGCAAATATGTAAGAAAGATAAAAAAGACAACGGTATTTATTTTACACCACCTTCTACTATTTCAAAAAATATAAACTTATTGTCAAAACATATGAAACATGTGAAAACTATATTAGAACCGTCGTGTGGGTCTGGTGAATATCTTAGTGCTCTGGTGGATAACTATAAAGACAAAGAAATTACAGCAATCGAGTATAATAAGACAATATACGAGTCGATAAAGGACAACGTTGATAAATCAGTAATGCTTCATAATATGGATTATTTATTATACAATGAGTATCATGATACAGATAATCCAACGCCAAAAGAATTCGATTTAATAATTGGAAATCCCCCGTTTTATGTGATGAAAAAGAATGACTTAGCCGAACAGTACCACCCTTATTTTAGTGGACGACCAAATATATTTGTAGCATTTATTATAAAATCGTTGGGAATGTTGAGTAATAAAGGGATACTTAGTTTTGTACTGCCTAAAAATTTCTTGAACGCATTGTATTATCAAAAAACGAGACGATACATCTATCACAATTTTAAAATTTTGAATTTGGTAGAGTGTAACGACAAATACATTGAAACTCAACAAAAGACGATACTATTAATCGTTCAAAAGAGAAAACTAACAAAGACGATGCCTGAATACAACAATAAAAAATATGCATTAAATAAAAACGAGATACTAATATTTGGAATTCCAGAAACGGTTACACAGTTGAAACGGTTGTATGATAACTCAAGAACGTTGTCAGAATTAGGATTTAAAGTATCGGTCGGCACGGTTGTATGGAATCAACACAAGGATATCTTAACAAATGATGCCACCAAAACAAGGCTAATTTATAGTTCCGATATAAAGGATGGTGAATTGACAATGAAACAGTATAAAAATGTAGACAAAAAAAACTTTATTGATAAGGAGGGAATTACACGACCGGTATTGGTGCTAAATAGAGGATACGGTGTTGGTACATACAATTTTCAGTACTGTTTGATTAATAAAGAAACTAATTCACCGTATTTAATTGAAAATCATTTAATCACAATTAGTCCATATACACAGAGTGAGTTGACCGATGATGAACTTATTTATTTGTATAACAAAATAATAAGATCGTTGGATGATGATAAAACGAAAGAATTTATGGATTTATATTTTGGAAATAATGCTATAAATACAACAGAAATAAATTATATATTACCAATCTACAGTTAATTGTGTGAATTTAATATAAATTTATGTGTTTATGATTTAAAATATTTTTTATTTTTCTTTTCTTTTTTTGTTAAACGCATTTCCCCATTCTTTTCTTTTTTATTAAGTGTATTGGCTTTTTGTTCTTCAGCAAAACGCACCCCTCGAGATGTAGCCTTTCCAAATTTTTTAAATGTATTTTTCTTTTTATCTTTTTTTGTAGAGCGATTTCCGTATTCATCTTTTTTACCCATGATTAAATATATATATTATGAATAGATTTTACAATATATATTATTTTTCAATTTAATATTATATCAAATTAATGTTAATGCGCCATATAGTTTCCTTTATTTTCACACTTTGACTTAAATCGCTGAATTCTAATAAACTATTCGTTCCATATAAACTTTTTAATAGAAGATATTCACTGCCACTTGCTACATTTATATTTGAACTCATTCTTACAAAAACCGACAAATCATCGCCACCATATATTGGAAAATTATACACTTCGCCGTTTTTTCGTTTTTGAATTCGTGCAGGACGTTCATTTTGTATTTGACTGAATAAACTTTTAAGGTATGTATTATTGTCTAAGAAATCCATTGTAGTAATACCTTGTTTTAAAATATTGATAATTTGTTGTTCTAAATTGGAATTATTTATTTGATTACGTATAGAAACGGTATTGGTTAATAAACTTTGTGAACTAGGATTGTTTACCAATACATCACATACATATTGGATAAACATATTGGATAATGTTGTGGAAGAAGTAGAAAAATTGGAAATAAACTTTCCTTCAACGTGTGTTAGACTACTATTCAATATATCTTGTCTAAGACTACTCGTTAATGTTGATATACGCTTTGGTTCGTAAATAAAATAAGCGTTGTTGTTTATCATTTTATATTTAATGTATTTTGAAAAATCTCTTGCAGAAGTGTAATTAGCAATCATTACAAAATTATACGTAGATTGAATGTTACTAGACGAATTTGACTGTGATGTTTTAATTCCTTGTACGTCTAAGTATAAAGGGGTGTATGATCTAACAGTTGGTGAATAAGGATTGAAAATTAAACGATTTTCTGGACCCAACTGTAAGGACCCCATAATACTCATACTTTCTATCGCTAGTTTAAAATATTCAATATCAAGGGTAAGACTGCTACTCGCTGGTATAGTTAATTTTTTATACCCATTAACGGATATACTAGAATCCATCGTTACTACTATATGTGTGTTTTCAGGTATAGTTATATGTTCTCCTGCTTTTGGAGGAACACCGGACGTCCAACTGGCAGAATCGTCCCAAAATGTAAATATATTCGTAGTAGCGTTGGCGAAATTTGTAAATATCCTACTACCTGCGGTTGTTTTAACCTCTCCTAAAATATTAATGGTATTTGCCATTAATAAGATGGCTGTTCCAACAAATATTAATTTACTAGAATGAGGAACGTATATTCGATTGTAACCCTCACTAGCAATACTTCTTTTTGTAATTTTTATTATAGTATTGTCTGGAACAATAAAATCGCCGTTTGCCTGTGGTATTCCTGAAACGTCCCACGCATCAATATCGTCTATATAATAGGTATTATATCCTGGATATAGTAAATATGTGTCTCTAGGTCTATCCGAATGTAATTTTCTAAAACCAGAATTTCTACCTAATTTTAATACTCCTTCAATAGTCAATCCGTATGTTTTAAATGTAAAATTATATACATTTACATACAAAATACTGGTAGATGGAATGGTTAGTGTTTCAAATACTTGTCCGTCTATATCTTCGCTGCTGTCTATTATTACCATCATATTTTCTGGTATGACAATATTTCTACCTCCTATAGGAACTACATTATCTTGCCAAATGGTTTGATCGTTCCAATATTTTGTAGTTATATTTGTTTCTGATACATCGTTTACTACTATTTTAGAATTGTTTTTAAATATAAGTTCACCTGCTACGTTGGGGTCCGTGCTTAAATACAAATTTATATTTTCACCTTCAGTTATTACCTTTGATGTTTCTGGTATATTTAATTCGTTGTAATAATTTGAAGATATGTTGGATGAAGTCATTATAATAGTGGTCTCCAAAGGAAGGTTTATATTGTATCCTGGTGCTGGAACTATATTATTATTCCAGGCCCCCGACACATCAAAATAATATTGAAAATGGGAATCATCGTTTATTATATCGTTGTATATATCAGAGTCGCTTATAATTTCAACTGAAGAACCCTCTCCTAATTTTAATGTCCCGTTTAATGTGAAATTTTGGACGTACAGAGTATAATAATTGATATTTATAAAAAATATACTAGATGATGGTACGGTTAGTGTATTGTATGCTTTTATTGATATATTGGAATTATTATCAACAATCATAATTGTATTTTCAGGTATAGTTATATTATCTCCTGATTGTGGTATGTTACTACCATTCCAACTAGATGTGTTATGCCAAAAAGAATATTCTAACTTCCCGGTTATTTGAGATACAATTATTTCACTATTTGCAGCGGATGTCAATTGCCCGTTTATAGTAGGAGATTGATTTAAATATAATTTTGTATTTGGTTCTACTAACACAAGTTGAGAAGTGGATGGTATAGTCAATCCAGAATAACTATTCCTTGAGATATTATATCGTGTTATTTTGATAGTTGTATTGGATGGTATAGTTATATGCTCGCCCGCTTCTGGAGTTGCTGAACCACTTCCAAATGCTCCTGGTTCGTCAAAATAAAAAGTATTCATATGATTATATTATTGTTATATAATGTTTTGTTATATTATTTTGTATTTGTTAAATAATCAACACTATTACAAATACAACGAGTTATTTGTAATGACAGATTTAAGTGTTATTTTGTGAATGGTTTGGAGAGTTGACAACAATTTCACATTTTCCATTAATTCAGCTACCTTTTCCAACTCATTAACAATATTATTGATTTTTAATATGGCTTTTACGAAATCTCCCAAAAAGATACCCCAATATTCCAATTCCTGAAATACCTGTTTTGTTTCTGCTTCTGTATTAGCGTTACACCACTTATAAACCAATTCACAGATATCATAATGATATTCGTAGTTTTTTGGATGACTAGAGCATACGAACATTTCAATATCTAAGTATTTGTTAATATAGGTTTTAATACTTGCAATGTTACTCTTACAAACATAAGGGATATCCAATATAGTAGGGTCGTGTACTTTGTTCTCATCACTTAACCGTATGTTGGTAAACATGCTAAGCAATGCGGTTAATTCACTAGACGTTAGAGTGGAGATTTCATTTATATTATTACATATGTATTCCGCAAATGGTAGACTAGGAACTTCTTGTAACATTGCAGCAGAAGATCCTTTTAATGTTAATACATACGAATCTGTATCATCCCTTGTAATAAACTGATTTTTGATAAGCATATCGGTGTGGATTTTAATATCATCGTTGAAATAGTCGTTGCTATTGATTATAGAACTGGATAATTTTAAATATTCAGCTTCTCTTTTTTTAAAATTAACGATAGCGTTCATATCGATTGCTAAATTGTGTTCTCCCCATTTTTTTACCATTTTTTTATATTTTTTAAGAATAGACTGTGGGACGCGTTGGTTATGATTGCTAGTACTGGAATCTAGATAATTATAATAACTTATTGTGGCGTCGTAACTTGTTATAAAATCATATGTTTCTAGATTTTCCTTTGCTTTGTTGTAATTATCGGTTGCTTTTTCTATTAATTCTTTTAGATGTATCTGTTGTTTTGACGTTTCACTATACATCATACTATTTTTTAAATACTCGTTCAGGTTACAATCGTCGGTGGTGTAAATATATTTTAAAATCATAGTGGGAGAGATAGTTATCTTAGAACGAATTTCCTGTGAATTTCCAGTAACAATATGTCTGTAGTTATCTATATCTACGGTATTGCGATTTACAAAGAAGTTGTTTAAGTGAAATACATAACCAACCGTGTCTATTCCTCTACGACCTGCTCTTCCTGCCATCTGAGTATATTCGTGTGGAAATAAGTATCGATATCCATTATTTGTATATTTTTTTAAACAAGTAAATACAACACTTCTAGTAGGCATATTAATACCGACAGCAAATGTTTCTGTAGCGAATAAAAGTCGAATATATTTGCGTTTGAATAAGATTTCAATCATTTCCCTGAAAATCGGTGTAACGCCTGAATGATGGACGGCAATTCCTTTTTCCAGTAAACGAAGAAGATCTTTGTATTCTTTTAATTCCGTGTATTCCTTCCAATTCGGCAATTTTTCAACCAATATAGATTTACACTCTTTCTGTATTAATAATGCTTTACTTTGGTTATCTTCAAATAATGGTATTGTAATTTTTCTAGCATACTCATAACATTGTTTTCTAGAAAAGACAAATACAATTCCGGGTAAAAGATCATTCTCTTTAAGGTATTTAACCATATTATTCATGATAAAATATTTGTTCGAGTTAATCTTTTTGTATTGAAATAGTGCTTTGTCTATTTTGGAAATATGATGGACGGCGTTATCGTTGAATTTGCCTTTTTCTTTTAAAACGATTGGTTTGTTAATAGTGTCTTCTATTAATTGTAACGTTTTATCTGATATTTTCTTTTTTGCACTTTCTGGTATAGTATAATACAAATGATGTATAAGGGGAACGACTCTATTTTTATTGGTACATAAGAATACATCACGGTTGTTCGAACGAGACATTAAGTTACATAATTTTTCAGGGTTTTGGATAGTTGCGGATAATCCCATAATTTGACAACTTTCAGGCAGAATCATGATAGATTCTTCCCATACATGCCCTCTATCTACGTCGTTGATATAGTGAATTTCATCGTATATTACACATCCTAATTCATTATTAATATCCATCTCGAAATCCAACGTAATAGACGATTTATTATTCTCATCCTTTTCCTTCATTTGAAATAAGTTATTTCTAAGAATTTCGGTTGTCATAATAAGCACGTCAGCGTCTGGATTGTATTTAATATCTCCTGTTAAAATACCAAATGAAATATTAGTGTATTTATTTTGAAAATCGTTGAATTTTTCATTACTAAGTGCCTTTAATGGAGAACAATAAATTACCTTTTTACCCTTTTCTACAAAATGTTTTATTGCGTTTTCCGCTGGTAATGTTTTTCCACTTCCAGTATGGGCTGTTATTAGTACATTTTTATTTTCATGAATTCCCTTTATCGCCCATTTTTGAAAATCAGATAATTCAAATGGATATTCGTCAAACGAAGCGTTGTAAGAAAGGTCTGTGAATTTGGAAGAGCAATTAAGTGTAGACATTTTAAAGTGTATTGTAAAAAAAAGATTCAACAATATTTATTTTTCAATTTTACCACCCTTTCGACCACATGTTTTTTCTAGAACGCATTCGTTCGTTATTTTCTTCTATGGCATGATGTGCGTATAAATATAGTATGCAACATCCTAATATTCCGTATAGCATTATGGTTATAAACATGGTAAAATGAATTGTGTATTGTGTATTGATTAATTAAATGTATTGTTTAGTGTAAAATATAAATCAATTTATAAAAGTTAATATATTAATAAAATTAATATAAAGGTTTCTCTATAAGTAATTTATAATGTCAAGTGATATGCAACATCAGGGAACAGATTTCGACCGTAAACACGTTTTTGTTGGTCGTGTAAAATGGTTTAATAATAAAACTGGATATGGTTTTATTACGTCATGTGATGACAAAAACAAGGACGAAGATGTATTCGTTCATCATAGTGGAGTTCGTGTAAACGAGCAACAGTATAAGTATTTGGTTCAAGGAGAATATGTTGAGTTTAAACTTACGTCTACCGCTGAGGGAAGTAAATATCCTTATCAAGCGGCAAATGTTACTGGTATGTGGGCTGGTAAGTTGATGTGTGAAACTAGAAATGAAATGCCGTCTAGAAATCGCAAACCTCGCAACCCAACGCAACAACAATACACCGGAGCACAAAACAGCGAACATTCAGCATAAATAACAGTCTAGTTATACATATATTATTTTAAATTGATTTAAATAAAATAATATATAATTACCTATAATGGAATCTACGAAACAATTAAGCGTTAAATCCAATCATAATTTGAATGATACTACATTGAATGAAAAAAAAACAGATATTACTGTAAATGAAGAATTTGCAAACGTATTGTCGCAACTAAATGGATTGAAATCGTTGTGTTCGTCTGTTATTAGTCAAGTAAAGGCGTTGGAAAAAAGTGTTAAAAAGGAAATGAGACAATACAAACGAGAAATAAAGAAACAGGAAACAAAATACAAAAAGAAAAAGCCATCTGGATTTGCGGTTCCAACTAATGTATCGAAACCCTTGAGTACTTTTATGGGATTGAGTGAAGGACAACAAGTTGCCAGAACAGAGGTTACAAAATACATAATTAAATATATCAAATCGAATAATTTACAGAACCCTAAAAACAATCAATCTATTTTACCCGATAAAAAATTAAAAACACTATTTGATTTTGTAGACTGTGAAGGTAATCAGAATGAAATTACTTATTTTAATATTCAAAAACACATGAACAAGCATTTTATCAAGACACAATAGAAATCTAACATAAATTATTATTTTATTTTTTCATTTGGAATATATTCCTTTATTGTTCGTTTGATATTCCGTATAATTGGTTTACAGTCATAATATGTTCCAGCGTATACACCAGAAGCAAAACCTACTAAAAATTTCCACATAATATATTATTTATCGATATTATATTATTTACAATATATAAATGCTCGATCATGAAAATTTAAAGTATAAATACAATGAAAAAATATTTGGATTGATAGTTGCGTATATTGTAGCACTTTCCATTGTTTCAGGTTTGTATTTGTCAGGGGCGAACAAGGCGATTATCATATCAGCCATAGTTGCATTTATGTTTAGCGATCCGTTATCTCATCTGTATGCGTTTTACATATCAAAAAAAATGGAAAATTTAGATTGGAACGCATTTGCTCTTCAGATAATAATACACTTATCAATAATTATATTTTTTATAGTATCCAAAACACTTAAGTCGGCTTTATTATTGAGTTATTTATCTTTTATAGTAAGTTGTTTATTTGTATTAGGCTATTACAAATTTTCTGTAAAACAAACTGCTGTTGTTATATGTGGGTTGTTAACAGTTGTAATGTTTACTATTTTTATGGAACGAGGATCAAATCATTTACTTAAATTATTTAAATATTTATAGATATAAATAAATATAGATATTTAATGAAAATTCAAATTGCCTCTGATTTACATTTGGAATACTACGATGTATATCCGGGTATTAATTTTTTTTTAGAACCATGCGCGCCTATATTAGTATTAGCAGGAGACATATGTTACTATAAACATCCGCATTTTTTAACTTTTTTTAGAGAAGCATCATTTTATTTTAAACACGTGATATTTGTTCCAGGTAATCATGAATATTACACCAGTACGATTATTGATTTATCGTTTGATGGATTTTCAAGAGTGGATGATGAAATCGATGACATATTATGTAATTTACAAAACGTCCATATTCTTCAAAAATCGACATTTACAATTGGTAATATAAAATTTATAGGAACTACACTATGGTGTGATATTCCAGATACCGATACAAGGTTACAAGATTATGCTGTTACTCAGAATGAAAATTTTGTATTGTATAACAATCATTTAATGCCTCATCCTAAACTTGTTTATAATACAAATCGAGACCAATATAATTGGCTGAAAAACGAGTTAAATTATTGTAAAGATTATTACACAATAGTAGTGACGCATTATTTACCTAGTAAAAAATGTATATCCGAAGAATTTAAAAACGCTTCTGACAATTATCTCTTTTATAGTCGGTGCGATAGGTTGTTCCAATATACAAATACGTGGGTATACGGACATACGCATATAGGTAAGAAAATGTATGATAAACATACGATTGTCTTAGCAAATCCGAAGGGGCTGCCGTCCGAACAAAATAAATACGATAAATATAAGTATGATATGAAATATACTATCGATGTTCCGTCTTTTTCGATGATTTGAATTATTAAAAATAAATAATAAAAATAAATTAATTTATTATATATTGATGAATTCTACACAAGAATACTTAAGACTGATAGAAAAGGAAAAACAAGTGAATAAAGAATTATTCTGTATTAAACTAAAAAAAGTAGAAATATCTAAAAAAGTTTGGAAAGAATGTATTCATGAATGGGAGAGATGTTCTGATTATGATGATTTGTGTAAATATATGTGTAAAAAATGTACGTTGTATAACAACTCTTATTTATATGAATAGTTATTAGTACAATTATTTTTGTATTATATTACTTCGACTTTGGAAAACAACCCACCGCCTAATCCATGTTTTTGCATAATCGTTTTTTTATCCAATACGTTAATAAAGGAACAATTGTGCCTTTCTTGGTGTCTATGAATTCCACAAAATCGTTTTTTACAAACACATGTTATAGTAGAGATAGTTAGTTTTTTGTTACATCCTTCAAAACAACATCTGTTTTTCTTCTTCTTTTTCTTCTTCTTTTCTTTTTTTGGTACTACATTAGTAGGGGGAAGTGGTGTAGAATTTGAAGACATATCCATAGTAATAAAGTATTGTGGTATATTTTGTTTAATGTTTATAAATAATAGATGTATTTTTTTTGTCAATTTATAAATTGACAAAAAATCACATCTATAAATTTAATGTATAAGAATTACAACTACAATCTACTCAATAACTCACTATACATGTGGGCAAACGCAATACAACAATCAGTACAACAAACATTTAACACGATGTCTTCTACTAACGTAGAAAATGGAGAAGGTAGTAATGAATCTCAATGTGAACAATGTCCTGTGTGTTATGAGGACTTACATATTAAAAACGTTATGAATCTACCATGCAATCATCAAATGTGTAGGGGGTGTTATTACTCATGGACGGATGACAAAGGTAAAAACAGTTGCCCGTGTTGTCGTGCGAATATTAACATGTCAGTCCCTTCGTTAACTGAAAACCGTAGGGTAATTCTAGATGACATGAATCGCATGCAAGAAGAAGTTGATATATTAACAGGAGACTGTGAATATTACACGGGACTGCGTTCTACTATAGAAGAACAGGTCGATGAAGAGCAACAGCGTCTAGAATATGTTCAAGACCAATACGACCAGTTTATTGATATCATTGAAGCGAACAAACATTTGTTTCCTGATAATTCAAATAGAATGACAGAATTTCAATTGTATGAATATTTTAGAAAGCAATATGTAACACATATAATTGATACTATTCATGCGACAAAAAAACATTTAAAATCGCTGTTCGATCAATTACCATCTGACCCGTCGGCGTCTGCTATTTTAAGTAAAGTATGCTTTAGATCACCAAAGGTCGCGACTGACGATACAATAGAAACTGATATATTTGGAACATTGTTTGATGATGAACCAGAAGAAGAGTATGAAGATACTGAAAATATCAGATACGGGATTTCGGTGGAAAGTAGGACAGGAGAAGGAGGAATGTCAATGAGAGAGTTGCGAATAAGGGGAACGATGCTCCAGTTTGACTCTATATCTGAAATCATCGACTTAACACAAGAATAAACAAGACAGACTATACAAAATAAAAAATAAAATAAAAAAAAATATAAAAAAAATATAAAAAAAATATAAAATTGATTTAAAAAAACATAAATATAGATTTTTTTATTATTTATAAGATGTTAATTGTTTCTGTAGAAGGTAATATTGGTTCTGGCAAATCAACTTTGATTTCCCAATTGAAAAATGAAATTACAAGTATAGGTGATACTCCAATTGTTTATATTGATGAGCCCGTAAGAGTATGGAATACAATTATGGATAAAGAAGGAAATAATATTATTAAATGTTATTACAAAGACCAAAAAAAATATGCGTTTCAGTTTCAAATGATGGCTTATATTACTAGAATAACCCAATTAAGAAAGGCGGTGGAGTTGTATGATGGGAAATGTATTATAATTACAGAACGTAGTATAGAAACAGATAGACAAGTATTTGCAAAAATGTTATATGAAAATAAAACTCTGGATAATATATCGTACACAATATATTTAAAATGGTTTGATGAATTGTCTAGAAATTTAACAGTTGATAATTTGATTTATTTAAAAACAACACCATCCACATCATTTGATAGAGTCATTAAACGCAATCGTCCAGGGGAAACGATATCGTTGGATTATCTTGAAGATTGTCACGAACATCATGAACGATGGCTTCAAATAACAGATGGAGTCTTGTATTTGGATGGAGACATTGATAATTCTGTCAGTGAATCGTTCGAAAGAAAGGTATCCTCTATTCGGATTGCTTTGGAATCATGGTATAAATATAAATCAACTTAACAATAATATTCAAATTGATAAAAAAGTTACACTAAATATACATTTTTATTAATTTATGCGTAGTAAAATGAAGGAAGAACAACCGATATCACCGCTATTGCGGTATCCTTATGTAAATGAACTCAGTTCAGGATGTAAATCCATTGTAAAGAAAATGGGATTGTGGGTCCAGTGTGATAAAACAATTCATGCAGATGAATGTTGTTGTATCTGTAGTTTAAATTTAAACAACATAAATAAAGACATGCGCGTTGTAGGTGGATTTCACGATGCTGTTCCTAATGGAGACCAAATCATGTTATGTTATAGGAAAGTAATGAAAAAAATGGGATATACCATTACACAAATAAAACAAGAAGCAAAAAAAAGAAACAAAACATTAAATTATCAGTTTATTGATGAAATGTCTGAAAAAAAAACACACATAAAAAAGAAAAAAGAAAGAAAGGACGTTAGTATTGTAAGCGACAGTGATGATGATGATTATGCTGAATTACATAGAAAAAGAGGACGACCGAAAAAAGAAAATACAAAAAACGACCAAGACTTAATTCAAAATTTAATACAACAAACGAATACAATTGATACAGACGAAGAATGTGAACCATATTATGATGACGAAGAAGAGGAAGTTAATGTAACACGTTTTGAATATAATGGGACCCAATCAAACTATATAGATTTAAGTTTATTTAAAGACGAACAAGACGTTATATATAATAATTTGGGAGAGATATTGGGAACGTATTATGAAGACAGAAATGAGATAATAGACCACTTTGATTAAATTGACAAAAACATAAACTATATTTTTATTACATTTAAACAACGAACATAAGTTATTCATCATGACAACTGTAGAAATTTTAAATAAAATAAAAAATGGGAATATATTTAAATTCGACACGCCATTGGTAACAACGATTAAACTGTCTCCTCCAGAAGATATTAGTTTATATTATGAACATCAATATGGAGAAAAATATGTATTTAAAAATGAGGATCAAACTAACTATTACTTTTCATTAGTTAGAAAGTCAGGATATATAGATTGTAAATGGAATATTGAAAAGGGTACGATGTTCTTATGTAGTAATGTGGAAATTTACCATCCGGGTGAATATGTGTTAGAGCTATGTTAATGAAAGGATTGTTTCGTAATTTGTATAGTATTATTTATATTAAAAGTGGGAATGAATCCATAGTC
>Ga0209632_10000215_pt1 | contig 59837 bp, 57 predicted proteins | sample COG_10_FD_184754 | JGI IMG/M metagenome (GOLD analysis project Ga0209632, IMG submission 184754) | Pelagic Microbial community sample from North Sea - COGITO 998_met_10 (SPAdes) (version 2) | ecosystem: Environmental > Aquatic > Marine > Neritic zone/Coastal water | place: Helgoland, sampling...
CAGAGTCGCTTAACCCAAAGGCCACTTCAATACGGCACTGAACTTGATCAGCTGTCAGTTTGAATTGAGTGACTAAACTTCTAATAAGAGCATTTAGATTACAGCTGTCGTAAATTAAGCTAAACTGCTTAGTATCTAATTTTGACATGTCAGCAACATCTGATAATATGCGCAACAACCTACTGCCTCCAAGTTGGATTAGTTCAATGTATTGTTGACGCTGTTCTTCAGAGATATTTTCTCTATTTAGCAATGAAGAAAACCCTAGAATTGCATTTAAGGGGGTTCGTATTTCATGCGACATATTGGATAAAAAAGCAGATTTTAAAGCCTCGTTTTCCCTTGCTTTTTCTTCTGCCTTCCGCAATTTTTTATTTTGTTTATTGATGAATGCTTCTTTTTGTAAGCGATCTGTTACATCTGAAAAAAGAACAGCTATGGTGTGCGGCTTAATCTTCCATGCAAGAACATTAAAGTGCTTATCCACTTCTTTACTGTAGTTTTCAAATCTTATTGCAGCTCCAGTTTTATCTACTTTGTCATATATTTCTAGCCAATAATCTTCTACAGTTCCAAAAAGAGTCTTTACTTTCTGATCTATCAACTCCGAGTGGCTTTTATGGACTAATTTCTCAAAAGCTGGATTTACTTGACGATAATACCAGTCAACGGCTTTGTTATTTTTGTCATAAATAAGCTCAATAACCTTGAACATATCCGTCATAGATTCAAAAATTTGCAGGTAATCTTTCTCGGCTTGTTCTAGTTTTTGTTCTATTCCTGTTTCATGGCTTACATCTTCAAATACGGCAATAAATTGATTTTCTGCTGGAGAAAAACAATGTGTTTGGTAATATTTGCCAATGTTTTGGTTGTATTCTGTGAATTTAAGGGGCTTTTTATCAACTACTGTTGATGCAAATTGGTCAATCCATACTTGTTCAATTCCAGGAAAAGTTTCCTTAACTGTTTTGCCAATCATAACTGATGGCTTTAGTCCGGAATGAGCTTCGTAGGCAGAATTGACGGTAAGAAACCTAAAATCTACGGGCCTTCCTTGGCCATCATAAATAAGTTCACAGTGCATAAACCCTTTATCAATGAGGTCAAACACCTCTTTAATCAATTGCATGTTTTCGTAGTTAGTAGCTTTCATTGCTTTTTGTGTGACGTTTAGTGACCACTCTAAATGTGTATCTCTTTACAAATGCCGTAAAGAGCTCCTTGTAATTTATTTTCTGGGTCATTTTTATAGGTTATTGATTTTCAGACCCTAAGGTATGTATTATTAATGAATTATAATTATATTAATATAACTATAATTCATTAAAATTTAAATGATTTACTTAGTTTTTGTGAAAATAATCTACTAATAAGGCCACTACATAGCTGTAGCTTTCAATGCCTTTTCCTTGGTTATTGGCCTTTAAAAAACGGCTATAAATGCGTTTGATTAAGGGTTCTAGGGGGTTGTTGTAAGCCTTCCAAAATTTAGAAGACTCACGGAAATCTTTTAAAATACCGGGGTGTAGGGCGTTCAGTAGTTCTGTGTAGGCCTCGTTATCCCGTCGCCGCAACTCTTGTAAGCAATAGCGCAAGGCAAAGGCATAGCCGGCATAATTGAAATAAGGGTTGTCTGTATGGATACAGGCCAAAAAGCCAATAAAATTTGCTTCATTTTCTGCTGCATAGCCCAATTGATGGGCTTGTTCGTGAGCGATAGTTGTGAGCATGCTATTTTTTGGCATCACAGAATTGACTTGGGCCTCCAAACTAAAAGGGTTAAGGTACCCCGCAAAACCCATATAGGTTAGGGGCGTGCTGTAAATAGATTTTTTCACGTTTTGCCCTGGATGCTCAAAAATAGGATTTTTTGTTTCTAATTCTGTATAGCCTATTTGGCTAAGACGCGTGAGTTCTTTGAAGGCATAGGGGGTATTAACTTTTGTTAGGGAGTCGTTTGTAATACCAAGCTGAAGGGCATTCGTTTTTATAGCTAGCTGGGTGGTAATTGTTATTAATTTTTCAGTGCTATACTGAGTATTAAGTCCCATGGAGTGCTCTAAGGGGCTGCGGTAGTAGTTAAGCCCCCAACACAAGTGAAACACAAAATAAAGGACAGACACAAAACTCAGAACCTCCAAGCTCCATGCTATGGGATGTTCTCTTCGTTTTTTCCAGTTAATAACCAGCCAGCGAAGTATATAGCTAATGGCTACTAGGTATAATAAATCTCCAAATGAAAAAGGAATCCAGCGAAAGCTAGCATTAAGTACTTTTGACAATACAGGGTAGAAACCTCTGCTGTAGTACTGTTCTACAAAATCAGGCCTGTCTTTAATTAACAGTAACAGTAGGTATTGAGGAATAATACTTAAGGCAATTAGTCTTTTAATTTTTTTTGACATCATTCAAAAGTAATAATTTTAATTTATGATCGGGAACTAATCCGTACCTTTGTGCCACAAAAATAACATCTATTATGAGCTCAAAAATACGTCAGTTAGAACCCAAAGCAGTTTGGAATAAATTTGCAGATTTAAATGCAGTGCCCCGTCCTTCTAAAAAAGAAGAACGCGTGATTGCATTTATGAAAGATTTTGGAGTCTCGTTAAACTTAGAAGTGATTGAAGATTCAGTCGGTAATGTTATTATAAGAAAACCAGCAACTACTGGAATGGAAGATCGGAAACCCATAGTCATGCAATCGCATTTAGATATGGTTCACCAAAAAAACAACGACACTAATTTTGATTTTCTCACTCAAGGCATTGCCATGCATATTGAAGGTGACTGGGTCAAAGCTAAAGGAACCACTTTAGGCGCTGATAACGGCTTGGGTGTGGCCACCATTATGGCAGTTTTAGAAAGCACAGACATTCCACACCCCGCTATTGAGGCTTTGTTTACAATTGACGAAGAGACAGGAATGACAGGCGCTATGGGGCTTAAAGGAGGCCTTTTAAGTGGGGCTATTTTATTAAACCTAGATACCGAAGATGACGATGAGATTGGGGTGGGGTGCGCAGGAGGTATTGATGTCACAGCCCAAAGAGATTATAATGAGGAATCAACCCCAGAAACTAAAATTGGGTATGAAATACAAGTAAATGGACTTCAAGGGGGGCATTCAGGGATGGATATACACAAAGGGTTTGGAAATGCTAATAAAATCATGAACCGTTTGCTTTTTGATGGTTTTGAAAATTTTGGTTTGCGTATCTCTGAAATTGATGGGGGGAGCCTTCGTAATGCAATTCCTAGAGAGAGTAGAGCAGTGGTTGCAATCGACAGCATTCATGAAGACGCTTTCTTACACGAGATAGGGGCGCATATAACGTCCATTCAAACAGAACTTAAAACCATAGAGCCAGATTTAGAAATTAGTTTGAATAAAATTGAAACTCCAAAACTGATTATGGACTTGGGGGTCCAAGAAGGGCTAACCCGTGCGCTTTATGCCGCCTGGAATGGCGTGTACCGCATGAGTCCTGACATTGAAGATTTGGTTGAGACCTCTAACAACATTGCGCGTGTGCTTGTCAAAGCAGGGCATATAAAAATTGGCTGCTTGACGCGTTCGTCAGTAGAGTCCACTAAAATAGACTTAGCAATGACCTTGAGAGCTACTTTTGAATTAACAGGGTGTGAGGTCTTACTTTCTGGTGATTACCCTGGTTGGGCACCAGATATGGATTCTTCAATATTAAAAGTCTTGAGAGGATTATATGAAACGATGTATAATGAAAAGCCGCATGTAGCCGCCTGTCATGCAGGTTTGGAATGTGGTATTTTAGGAACTAATTACCCAAACATGGAGATGATTAGTTTTGGTCCAAACATTAAAGGGGCTCATTCGCCAGATGAACGTGCGCAAATATCTTCTGTTCAGAAATTCTGGGGGTTTCTATTGGAGATTTTAAAAAACATTCCAAAAGCATAACTTAATTAGTGTTCATAAAAAAAGCAGCCATCAGGCTGCTTTTTTTATGGAATCAAATAACAGAGTTAGTTTATGACCTCTACCATTTCTATAATAAAAATTAAATCGGTGTTTGGTTTTATTGGACCGCGCCCTTTTTCGCCGTAAGCTATATGCGATGGGAGGTATAAGAATGTAACATCTCCTAAAGACATTTTAAAAACACCTTCCTTAAATCCAGGTATCATTTGTGCCTCTGGGTCTAGAGGCATAGATAAAGGGTTGTAAGCTCCTTGCTGGTCTTTACGTTGCTCATAACTTCCATATTTTTGATCTACAGACTTAACGTTAGTCCCAAACAGCTTTCCGTCTGTAAAGTAGCCTTCGTAATTGAGTTTTACTGTAGAGCCCTTACGTGGCTTAGGGCCTTTGCCTTTAGAAATGGTATGAATTAATAAACCAGAGTTTAGGCTCGTAGCTTTGCTTTTATAGTTTTCTAAAACAGCGATCATTTCTTTTGCGGTGATGGCCATTTTTTCATCTGCTATTTTTTTAGCTTCTGCAGCTAATTGTTTAGCATCTTCAATTTTCTTCACTCTTTTTTCTTCTAATAATGGTAATTCTGTATTCCATGTGTCTTCAGCATCAAACTGTTTAGCGTCCCCTCCTTGTCTGATAATGTTAAGCTCCAGGATAATGACATCTTCTAAAGGTTTGTTAGATCCAGGGGATACATCTACATTAGAAATGGTGTCTACCACACTAAGCCCTTTTACCACTTCTCCAAAAACAGAATGTTTGTTATCTAAATGCAGCGTTGGAGCGTCTGTAATAAAAAATTGACTCCCGTTTGTGGCGGGTCCAGAATTGGCCATAGAAAGTATGCCAGCCTTGTCATGAGTAAGACTGCTATCAAATTCATCTCCAAATTTAAATCCAGGGTTTCCAGATCCAGTAGCAGTTGGGTCGCCCCCCTGAATCATGAAGTTGTTTATGACTCTGTGAAATACAGTCCCGTTATAGTAAGGTTTTCCCTTTAAAGAGTCTGCTAGCATGGGATGAGTTCCTTCTGATAACCCTACGAAATTAGAGACGGTCAACGGAACTTTTTTGTAATGTAACTTTACAACTACGGTATCTTTAGTGGTGATAAATTCTGCAAATAACCCTTCACCTAGGTTTGGGTATTTAGCTTTACAAGCTGTAGAGGTTAGTAGTAAAATAAAAGCAAATGCTTTGATAAAATGTTTGGTGATTTTCATTTTTTTTAGGAATTTTATTGTTTAATTTATTTGATGCTTTAGTAAAGAGACTTCACAGATAAGTGGTTCGTTTCTACCTATTTGATCGTTATCTCCGTAGTAGCCATAGGCTTTTTGAGAGGGGAATATAAACGTAACGACCTCCCCTTCTTTCATTAGTTTTAAGCCTTCTCTAAGTCCTGAGAATAATTCTTGCTGGTCTATGTAGTAGGTTTGTTGATTCAAGTCTTTTTTAGAGTAAATCTCCTTGTTTTTTAAGGTTTTCACATTATAGGTGTAATACACTAAGTCTCCAAATTTAGGTGTTTTAGTTTTAGCTTCTATCTTGAAGTTATAATAATACCAAAACCCATAGTCAGAAGTTAAAAAGGATTTTTCTGAGTCCTTAATGAGAGCTTCTATCTGTTTGTATTCATTTTTATTTAGCTTTTTATTTCGTTTAATAGAGGCATCAATAAACGTCCCAGAATTGTTTAAAATTGGTTGTCGAGCTTCGGAGGGTTTGCAGCTAGACATTAAAATTAGGGGTATGATATATAGTATGGATTGTTTCATGAGTTAAGTTCTGATTCGTACTCAGCCAATAGGGTGGTAAATTTGGTAATTGTATCTTCAAGGTTGAGGTCGCTACGTCCGCCAGAAGCATTGTTGTGACCGCCGCCATTAAAATGATTACGAGCAAATTTATTTACATCAAAATCTCCTTTTGATCTAAAAGATATCTTAATAATACTTTCTTCTTGGTGTTCTATAAATATGGCAGCAAATTTAGCTCCCTTTAAGGATAAGCCATAATTAACTAACCCTTCAGTATCTCCCTTTTTAAACCCATGCGCATCTAGCTCTTTATTTGTGAGTGTAATGTAAGCTGTGTGATGGTTTTCTAAAAACCGTAAGTTATTCATAGCACAGCCCAACAATTGTAAGCGACCAAAACTATTAGTGTCATAGACAGCGTTATGGATCTTAGATTTTTCAACACCAATATCAATTAGATGTGCAATCACTTTATGAGTTGTACTTGTTGTAAGCGGAAAGCGAAATGATGCGGTATCGGTCATGATTCCTGTGTATAACGCTTCTCCAGTTGCGATGTCTATTAGGTCTAGTCTTTCCATCTTTTCTATAAAATGATACACCATTTGACTCGTTGAGCACATGCTAACATCAGAATACATATATTGAGCATAGGTATCTGGCTGTTGGTGGTGGTCAATCATTATTTTTATGGCTTTCGCATTGGCTATAGGAACTCCCATGGCACCACATCGGTGAAGCGCATTAAAGTCTAAAGTAAAAATCAAATCGGCTGATAAAATGTGAGCTTCTGAAGTTTTAGTGTCCATTTCGTGAATCAAAACATCCTCAGTGCCTGGTATCCATTTAAGGAAATCAGGGTAGTCATTAGGCGCTATTACAGTTGCTGTGTGTCCAAGTTTTTTTAAAAATTGACAAAGCCCAAGCGTGGATCCCATAGCATCACCGTCAGGGTTTTTGTGAGGAACAATAACTACTTTTTTAGGAGTAGATAGTATTTTTTTTAGTTCTATAATGGTTGTTGTATTCATAGTCTACAAAGATACATATTTTTAAAATAGTTGTAAAGTTGATTATCTACATAAAAACCTTATTTTTGCCAAAAATTACACAAACATCATGGTTACAAACAAAACGTTTACAATGCTAAAGCCGGATTCTGTTGAGAAAGGGAATATTGGTGCAATACTAGAAAAAATCACAGCTTCAGGTTTTAGAATCGTTGCTATGAAATTAACAGAACTTACAAAGGCCGATGCAGAAGCTTTTTATGCAGTTCATAATGAGCGTCCGTTTTTTGGTGAGTTGGTTGAGTATATGACACGTGGCCCAGTTGTGGCAGCCATTCTTGAAAAAGAAAATGCAGTTCAAGATTTTAGAACATTAATTGGCGCTACAAACCCAGCAGAAGCTGCGGAGGGTACAATCCGTAATATGTTTGCTGAATCAATGAGTCAAAATGCGGTTCACGGAAGTGATAGTGATGAAAACGCTAGAATAGAAGGGGCGTTTCATTTTTCTGAAAGAGAAATGTTCTAATTAAACATAACAAATAGAAAAAAGAGCCACACTTTTGTTGTGGTTTTTTTTTATCTTAATATGAGTTTATTGATGAGGTCCTTCCCGAGAGCTTCGTTTAGCATGCCTATGATTTTTTCCTTTCCGTAGCTGAGCTCTTCCCGAAGTACTGAGGAGCTAAGTTCTACATACAGGGTTTCCTGGTGAAGTTTTACGCTATTAGTATAGTTGTTAACACCATTACCCATTAAGTCTCTCCAAGCGGCTTCAACATTTACTTTGTCTAAGCCCTTTTCAAGTTTATTTTCTTTTACAAAGGATTTTAATAAATCATCTATTTTTTGCTGGTCGTTATGTCGTTTACTCATTAATCAAAAATTAAAGGTTCATAAGGTTTGTAAGTGTAAATAAACCCATCGCTGTTGGATATGACCAAACTGGACTCATTGGCTTGCGTAATTTCTTCTCTGTAAGTTACTCCATTAACTTGGTAATTAATCCATAACTGATGCGCTTCAATGGAGAGCTTAAAATCTGATACATCCTTGGATATTTCAAAAGCACCATCAAAGCGAGGGGTTACTTTTTTTCTATAACCACTTAAATCGGGGTTGATTTTAAAATAATCTATAGTACCACTAATTTTAAATTCTTTAATTTTCTTATAATCTTTTGTGACGCTAACAATTTCCCAATACCCTTCAATAAACGGAATGTAGTTAGAGACCTCTGTTTGACAGCTATAAATTAGGCTAGCTAAAATGAACGTAATTAGTTTTTTCACAATTGAAACATTTGATAAGATTGGTGAACACTCTTGATTGCTTTTTCGGTTCGGTCTGCGTGCGTATCAGAAATAAACAGTTGCCCGAAGTTCTCATCGTTAACTAATTTAATAATTTGTGAAACGCGTTGCTCGTCAAGTTTATCAAATATATCATCCAATAATAGAATAGGGGTGACCCCGCTTTGGATTTTAATGAAGTCAAATTGCGCTAATTTAAGTGCAATTAAAAATGATTTTTGCTGTCCTTGACTTCCAAACTTTTTTACAGGGTAGTCTTTTATCGAAAAATCCAAGTCGTCTTTATGAATCCCAACACTTGTATATTGAAGCATCCTATCTTTATTAACATTTGTATTAAATAACTCTAATAGCGGACTATTGTTTAGTTGGCTATTGTATAATAAATCAACATCTTCATTGTTGTTACATATTGATTTATACCGACTCTTAAAAATTGGTGTAAACGCTTCTAGGAACAGTTTTCGTTTCCGATGTATCTCGCTTCCGTATTCGTTAAGCTGTTCATTGTAAACGTCTAGCGTGTCTTTATTAAAGTTATTGTTTAATGCAAAATATTTTAATAGCGCATTTCGTTGAGACAGTATTTTTGAGTAATTTAATAAGCACTCTAAGTAGTTTTTGTCACTTTGAGAAATAACGCCGTCTATAAATTTTCTTCGGGTGTCACTTCCTTCAACAATTAAATCACGGTCTGCTGGCGATATGATAACCAAAGGCAGGAATCCAATATGGTCGCTAAATCGATCGTATGCTTTTCCGTTTCGTTTAATAATTTTTTTTTGTCCCCTTTTTAGAGAAACAATTACTTTTTCATCACGATCATTTTTCTGATAAAGCCCATCAACAACAAAAAAATCTTCATCATGCTTAATGTTTTGAGATGCCACAGGGTTAAAATAGCTTTTGCCAAATGATAAGTGGTAAATAGCGTCTAAAACATTTGTTTTTCCAACGCCATTAGACCCAACAAAACAATTAATTTTTGCGTCAAATTCTACCGTGTAGGCATCGAAATTTTTGTAGTTTAATAAATTTAATGATTTTAAAATCATGCAAAATTGGTCTATTTTTTTATTTTATCTTCTTTAGAGTACTTTAAAAAGATGCTGCAAATTATTGAAAAATAACAAATAATTTGCCTTTTTTTTACGAATAAAAATTATATTTTTGAGCTTCACTAATAAAACAACCATGGCAACATATAAGAAACGCGGCGGAAAACCGACCACGAAGGCAGAAAAAGAAACATCTATTGAAGACGAATCAACAACGGCTTCAATTGTAAGTTCACTAGATGGAGGTGCTTCAAGAACAGAAGAGTGGGTCATCAAGAACCAAAAATATATTTTTATAATTGTAATATTGGCCGCAGTGTTGGTGTTAGGTTCTTTAGGTTTTAGCAAGTTTGTTCAAGGCCCTAAAGAAAGTCAGGCTACAAATGATATGTTCCAGTCACAGCAATACTTTGATCAAGCTGTTAATGGTACTTCAAAAGATTCACTTTTTACGCTCTCTTTAAATGGAGCGGATGGGAAGTATGGATTTTTAGACATCGCTGACGTTTACAGTGGAACTAATGCTGGAAACCTAGCAAATTATTACGCTGGAATGGCTTACCTGAACATGAAAGACTACTCTAACGCAGTCACCTACCTAAATGCATTTTCTTCTGATGACGATGTGTTAGGACCCGTTGCTAAAGGTGGGATTGGAGATGCATTTGTACAACTTGAGCAGTTAGAGGATGCGTATGATTATTACGTTCAAGCAGCAGAATTAAAATCAAACAACTATACGACCCCTATGTACCTTTACAAAGCAGGTGTTATTGGGTTAAAATTAGAAAAGTATAACAAGTCTTTAGAGTTTTTTAATCAAATAAAATCTGAATTTTCAAGCAGTACTGAAGCTAAAGATATCGATGTGTTTATCGGAAAAGCAGAAGCTGCTAGCAACTAATAATGGCAACAGAAAACACTAATTTATCTAATTACAACAAAGCTACACTTCCAGACGCGAAAAATTTTCGGTTTGGAATTGTTGTTTCTGAATGGAACTCTCAGATCACTGAAGGGCTTTTAAAAGGCGCCTTAGATGCTTTATTAGACTGTGGTGTTGATGCTTTAAATATAAAAACAATTTATGTACCTGGAAGTTTTGAACTTATTTTTGGGGCAAAGAAAATGCAAGAACAACATGTAGATGTTGTTATTGCAATTGGAAGTGTTATCAAAGGAGAAACTCAACATTTTGACTTTGTTTGTGGTGGTGTTACTCAAGGGATCAAAGATTTAAACGTTCTCAACGATGTGCCTGTTGTTTTTTGTGTCTTAACAGATAATAACTTACAGCAATCCATTGACCGATCTGGTGGTAAGCACGGAAATAAAGGAGTGGAAGCGGGTATCACCGCCATTAAAATGGCACAGCTCAATACTACATTATAGCTTTAAATAACTGTTGATAATTTAAACCATTTACCCTTTCTAAATTTCTTTGATTTGATTATTTTTGAATCGAACCAAAATTAACACCGTGTTTTCTCGCAGACAATCTAGGACTTTTCGGATAAGCCGCCCTTCAGATCATTCAATTAAAGAAACTGAGAGTGCTCCGCAGCGTATTTATCCTCAAAACCCTAGAAATAGACAGGGTTTTTCACTAATTTGGCTGGTGTCCTTAGCATTGATTTGCGGAATAGTATTTTATTTTTTTGACACTTTATTTTTTCAGTAATGGGTATTTTTAAAACAAAAAAAAACAATAAATATAACTACACGCCTCGCTTTTATAAAGGAGAGCGCAGCCCTTTTGAACTAAAGCATAAGTTTGACGATGCTCGTGTGACCATCGAAAAAACAAACCTAAAAGGAAAGATTGTCAATGCAGTTGAGGACTACAAAACGAATCCCAATCGCTTAGCCAACAAAAGAGTTTCTATTATAATTTTAATTTTGATATTTATTTTCCTTTGGATTATAGATTTTGATTTAAGTATATTTTTCTAATTAATGGCTGATATAATACAATTATTACCGGATCACGTGGCCAATCAAATTGCTGCAGGCGAAGTGGTTCAGCGACCTGCATCGGTAGTGAAGGAGCTTCTAGAGAACGCCATTGATGCCAATGCGACAACAATTAAGTTGTTAGTTAAAAACGCAGGTAAGGTGCTCATTCAAGTTATTGATGATGGAAAAGGCATGAGTGTTACCGATGCTCGACTTAGTTTTGAGCGTCATGCGACTTCAAAAATTAAAGTTGCAGATGATTTGTTTAATCTCAACACAAAGGGCTTTAGAGGGGAGGCTTTGGCTAGTATTGCTGCCATTGCACATGTTGAAATGAAAACGAAACAAGCTTTAGACGAGTTAGGGACGCTTTTATATGTTGAGGGCAGTGTTTTTACGTCTCAGGACGTTATAGCAACGCCTAATGGTACTTCAATAGCAGTTAAGAATTTATTTTTTAATATACCAGCACGCCGAAATTTTTTAAAGTCTGATACCGTAGAGTTGCGTCATATTATCGATGAATTTCAACGAGTTGTTCTCGCACATCCTTCGATTAATTTTTCAATGTACCACAATGGCAGTGATTTATTTAATCTGTTAAAAGGGAATTTTAAACAACGTGTTGTAAATACGTTTGGTGGAAAAACAAATGAAAAGTTAGTTCCTGTTGAAGAAACGACAGAAGTCTTGGCAATATCTGGGTTTGTTGGAAAACCAGAATATTCAAAAAAATCAAGAGGGGAGCAGTTCTTTTTTGTGAATAATAGATTTATAAAAAGCCCCTATCTGAACCACGCTATAACCTCTGCTTTCGAAGGTTTATTACAGCCAGGAAGACACCCTAGTTATTTTTTAAACTTACAAGTAGACCCCAGAAGTATTGATATAAATATTCATCCTACTAAGACTGAGATTAAGTTTGACGACGAACAAACAATGTATGCTATTCTAAGAGCGGCTGTTAAGCATAGTTTGGGTCAGTTTAGTATAGCTCCTGTTTTAGATTTTGAACGCGACAAGAACTTAGATACTCCTTACGAATTTAATGGAGTCCAAGCCTCGCATCCAAAAGTAGAAGTAGACCGTGCTTTTAACCCTTTTTCAAAGGCTCACTCAGAGACTTCTTCATATACTAAACCTGCCTCAGAAAGTTGGGAAGGTTTATATGTTGGATTGGAATCGAAGTCAAATACTGATAATTTCTCACAAGTTTCTTACGAGTCTGATGAAATGACCTCTTCTATATTTGATGATTCGACAGAACGAAAGGTTCAAAAAACCTTTCAGTTACATAATAAATACATTATTAATACGATCAAATCGGGGATGGTCGTTATTGATCAAAATAGAGCACATGAACGGATCTTATATGAAGACTATCTTCGCAAAACAACAGTTAATGAAGCAGTAAGCCAGCAGTTGTTATTTCCCTTACAACTCAATTTATCAACTTCAGGGATTTCTATATTAAAGGAACTTCAACAAGCTTTAGAAACCACAGGCTTTGTGTTTTCTACTTTTACAGATCAGAGTGTTGAGTTGACAGGGTTGCCTGTTGGAGTAAAGGAGTCAGATGTTTCAAGTGTTTTTGATCAATTGATCCATGATATTGAAAATGAAGTCCCTGATGTGAACTTTAGTATCAGCGATTTATTATCAAAATCACTTGCCAAAAGTTTAGCAATTAAAAATGGAAAGAAATTAGAGCGTCAAGAGCAGGAGTATATAGTAAACACCCTTTTTTCTTGCAAGGAACCGACGGTGTCCCCTTCAAATAAAACAATATTTACCACCATTAAAGTGGATGAATTAGATAAAAAATTTAATTAGAAATGAGACAAATTACCCCAACAGTCAAGCATCTCCTTATTATAAATTGCATCGTTTTTGCGGGTACCTATTTGCTTGGTAACAAGGAGATGTTTTACGGACTATTAGCACTTTATTATCCACTCAATGATTATTTCATGCCCTGGCAGGTATTCACCCACATGTTTATGCATGGCGGATTTCAGCACTTGTTGTTTAATATGTTTGCTTTGTTCATGTTTGGTACGGCCGTTGAACGCGTGTTTGGGCAGCGTAAGTTTTTAATTTTTTATATTTCTTCAGGTTTGGGTGCTGTTGCTTTGACTTTTGCTGTGTATTATATTCAGATCTATCCTCTTATTAATGAGCTACAGGCCTTAGGGTTTTCTTTTGATTTTATTAAAGAGGTCACTCGTTTAGATATTTTAAGTGACCGTATGTATCAAGGAGAGATTTTGGCTTCAAAACTAAAGCCTGTTCTTTCAAACTATGGCTATAGTATGAGTCAATTAAATGGGGATTCTTTTCGAATGTTGTTTGATTTAATAGTTAGCAGTAATGGATCTATGGTTGGTGCCTCAGGGGCTATCATGGGAGTATTGGTGGCTTTTGGAATGCTCAATCCTAATGCAGAACTAATGATGATATTTTTACCAATTCCAATAAAGGCTAAGTATTTTATACCTGGAATAATAGCTTTAGACTTGATTTCTGCTATCACAGGAACCTCTTTTTTTAGCCCTAGTAACACCGCCTATATAGCACATATTGGAGGTGCACTTACAGGTTTCATATTAATGTATTTTTGGAAAAAAAACCAATTTGATAAATTTCGCTGGAACTAATGACAAACCTCAATCAAGATATTAAAGACAAATTATCGAGACTTAATGTATTTGAAAAAATCATTGTAGTGAACTTTGTTGTTTTTGTATTCACCTCAATAATCCTAAGGGTTTCCGGTTTCGGGTCCGGTTTGGAATGGTTATCACTTTCAAAGTCTGCTTCTCAAGTTATTTCAATGCCGTGGACGCTTATTACTTATGGGTTTACACATTATAGTTTTAGTCATTTATTTTTTAATATGCTGGTCTTATATTTCTTTGGCCGATCCTTTTCAAATTTATTTAAAGCAGATGTGTGTCTTAAAATTTACTTGTTAGGAATCCTTTCAGGAGGTTTTGCTTTTGTATTAGTTTACAACGTATTTCCATCTGGGATTTTAAATACTGTAGGCCCACTAGTGGGTGCTTCTGCAGGGGTACGTGCCGTTATTATTTTCTTATGTGTTTATTTACCCAATAAAGAGGTTCGTTTCTTTACGTTTCAGTTTCCATTAAAATACATTGGAATAGCCTTGGTTGTTTTGGATCTTCCAGGGTTGTTTTCTCAGAACTCAGGGGGCACTATCGCACATTTTGGAGGGTACATACTAGGCTATTTTTACGCCAGACAATTCCAAAAAGGAATTGATATAGGAGAATTTATAGATAAAATTACTACTTATTTTTCTAGTTCAAAATCCAATCTTAAAACAGTTTATAAAAAGAAAAACAGCGCCTCATTTGCTGGTAAGAAAAAGGAAGATTTTGATCGGTTCACACATCAAAAACAGATAGACCTCATTCTTGACAAAATAAGTAAAAGTGGTTATGAAAGTTTGTCCCAAGCAGAAAAAGATTTTTTATTTAGAGCAGGAAAATAAAACCATTTGAAAAATTTAAATTTTATTGATAAGTTGGTCTTTTTGATTAATTCAGTGGTAGCTCTCTTGTTGCTTCTTTCTTACGGGTTATCATATGTACCTCCAAAAACATTTTCTTTTTTATCAGTTTTAAGTTTGTCAGTCCCTGTACTTATTATTCTTAATATGGCCTTTGCAATTTATTGGCTTATAAAATTAAAAAAACAACTATTACTTTCAGTTTTAGTTTTGGGGTTGGGTTATAATTATGTAGTATCATTTTATAAATTTTCATCACAAACACAAGTTTCTGATTTTAGCTTTTCTATGATGAGTTATAATGTTCGTCTTTTTAATTTATATAATTCGATTAAGGATGATCATATCCCTGAGAAAATTGAAAATTTTATTTTAGACAAATCGCCTTCTATTTTATGTTTTCAAGAATATGATTCAGACACATCCTTAAAGTTTGAACTTTATCCATATTCATACATTACAGCGAATTCTTCCAGATATACCTCGGAACTTGCTATATTTTCTAAACACAAAATACTCAATTCGGCTACTATCGAATTCCCAAAATCGTCTAACAATGCCATTTTTTCAGATGTTATTGTCAAGACTGATACCATTCGAGTTTACAACCTTCATCTTCAATCTTCAGGAATTGATCCTAATGTAGAAACGTTAGATTCTGAACAGTCAAATAGACTCATAAACCGCTTAGCAGCTACTTTTACGGCACAACAAGATCAAGCTGAACTAGTTGCGAGTCATATTTCTAACTCACCCTATAAAGTCATATTATGTGGGGATTTTAATAATACAATCTATTCCTATGTTTATAGGATTATAAAAGGGGATATGCTAGACGCTTTTGAAGAGTCAGGCAGCGGTTTTGGTCGCACCTTTATTTTTAAATACTTTCCTTTCAGAATTGACTTCATATTAGCAAATGCTCAAATTAAAGTCGGCAAGTTTTCTTCATTCCCGGAACTTCCTTACTCAGATCACTTTCCCATTTTTACGGAATTTATATTGGAGGATTAAAAGGGTAAAGGCTGGGTTTGTAAGTAATTTTTGGCATTGGGTCCCTCATTAAACAGTAAATCTAGGATGCTTAGGTTTTGGATAAACCCATGTTTTTCTTGAAACACCTGTATGTATGCTGTTATGTTAATTTGCGTTTCTTTTCGTGCGTTCACCAAATTTCGGAAGTCGTTTTCGTGAGTATCCTTAGTAAATAGGGTCGATTTTGAATACTCACAATCTAAATTTAAACAACGATTTATTTCCTCAATACATTCTAGATTGAAATCTAATAAGTAATTTTTTTTAGTCGTAAATAGTGATCTGAGGTCATCTTCATAATATTCAAAAAAAGGAGACGTTTTATAGGCACTTTCTATTGATTTCCAGTGTATGGATTGCCAATTAGTTGTGTTGTCAATTAAAATATCACTTGTATTTTGTCTGTTGTTTTGAGAGTATAGAACAGGGATGTGTAACCCTAGTTTTCCATTAGCTCCATATATATAACAGCGATTTCTATACGTTTGTTTTTGATAAGAATCCTGAACTTCCAATTCAATCTTTTCAGTTTGTGCCATTACCATGTAAGAGGCAATGTTAGGAAAATATGTTGGATAAAGAAGTGTCATGAAAGTATATTAGACCGTTGTCTCTTTTCTCTTTCGCCATTTTATATATCCATACCACCCAGCTAGTAAAATTAAGAAGTGTATTAAATATGAGGTACGTTCTCCGTCTGGGTGTACCGTAGAAAATAATCGTTCCCAGCGTATTTTATTAAACCCTTTGCCGTTTGTATTCCAACTCATCCAAATAAATACTGGTTTTCCAACCACATGATTGAAAGGGACAAATCCCCATCTACGGGCATCAATAGAATTATGACGATTATCACCCATCATCCAATAATAGTTTTGTTTGAATGTATAAGAATCAGCTAATTGATCATTTATAAAAATTTGATTTCCAATTATGGACAATTTGTTTCCTTCATATTCAGTAATTACCCTTTTATAAACGGCTATGTTTTCTAAACTTATATCGATAGTGTTACCTTTTTCAGGAATGTAAAGTGGCCCAAAAAAATCGACATTCCAGTCATAACTTGGATCTTGTGGGAATTTAGACGCATCCCGTTCTCCTTCTACTTGTATATACCTATTTATACTTTGAACACTTGGGTGATTTTTAAATACGCTTACGGCCTCATTTGAAGCAGCAGGAATAATGATTTTATTTCCTGATTGGTAAATACCATCAGTGATATCATATCTTGTTTTTAATTGCTCTATAATACTTCTTTCAAATGATTTACCGGGCTTTAATGTGACTTCATAGCTAAACTGTAATTTTGCACGGTAAGGAAGCGTATTTTGTACACCATTTATAAAAACATACCCGTCTCTAACTTCTAGTGTGTCTCCAGCAATGGCAACACATCGTTTTACTAAATTTGTTTTTTTATCAATTGGCTTATAGTAGTTTCTATCCGGATTAAAGTCATTCATGTCTTTAAGCGTATCTGCTGGCTGATTAAAGACTACGATCTCATTTCGTTTGATAGTTTCCCATCCTGGAATTCTTAGATAGGGCAGTTGAAGCTTATTAATCCATGAGGTTTTATTTTCTTCAATTCGATCATTAAATAGATAAGATTTTTTGTTTAAAATGGGAATCGTATCATGAACCATTGGCATACCAACTGTAGTCATGGGAATTCTTGGGCCGTAGTGCATTTTGCTCACAATTAAAAAGTCGCCAACTAGCAACGATTTTTCTAGTGAGGAGGAGGGGATTACATAAGGTTGTAAAAAATAGGTATGTACTATAGTTGCTGCAACGATAGCAAATAAAATGGAGCTCACCCATTCTCCCAAGCTAGATTTAGTAATTAAACTTCTATTTTCAACATGCTTGACGTCAGTGAAATAATTAAGATAATAGGAATAAAAACCTAAAGTTACTACTGATAAAACAGTATCTATGTAGTTGTTTTTACCAAAACTTCTAGTGATTTCCACCCATATAACTATAAACATAATCACATTAATTACTGGGATAAACAAAAGTGCAACCCACCATCCTGGTCGGTTTATGATCTTCATTAAAACAATGCCATTATAAATTGGTACAAAAGCTTGCCAGCCGTTATGACCTGCTTTAGTATACAATTTCCATGTTCCAAGTCCATGTATTAGCTGAATGACTAGGAAGAATATAAACCATTGAGATAAATTCATAATTAATTATATTAATTTTATTTACTATTAAAATTGTTTTCTTTTATTTGATATTTAAGACGTCATTCATTGTATAGATTCCTGTTTTTCCAATAATCCATTCCGCAGCAACTACAGCTCCAAGCCCGAATCCTTCTCGGTTATGCGCAGTGTGAGTTAGCGATATACTATCTATGTTTGAGTTGTAATTCACGGAGTGAGTTCCTGGTACGTCATCTTTTCGTTTGGCAGTAATTTCTAAGGTATTCAAATCTTTAGATGGTGCTAATTCCCACGTTTTATAATTACTATTTTCTAACACCCCTTCTGCAAGTGTAATAGCAGTTCCTGAGGGAGCATCTTGTTTTTGTGTGTGGTGAATTTCTTCAAGATCTACTTTGTAATCTGAAAGAGCTTGCATCATTTTAGCTAAATTCTTATTAAGCTCAAAGAAAATATTGACACCTAAGCTAAAATTTGAGGCATAGATAAAAGCACCCTTTTTTGTTCTACAAAGAGATTGGATAGTTTCTAATTCTGACAACCAGCCTGTAGTCCCAGAAATGACAGGTATGTTATTTTCAAGAGCTTCCCGTATATTGTTAACTGCAGAATCGGGAGTGCTAAAATTTATAGCTACGTCCACAGATTTAATATCATAACCTCTGCTATGTTCATCAATTTTTAAAGTGATTTCATGTCCGCGATTAAGAGCAATAGATTCTATCACTTTACCCATTTTACCGTAACCTAGTAGTGCTATTTTCATCTTAAAATTTAATATTTAGAGATAATCCAATTTGTGCCGAACTATCGGGGCTGTCAAAATCTAAATAGGGATTTACTGCCAAATTTGTATCAACATTGTATTGCAACAAGTGTGCATCTACATTGGCATCAATAATGTTTAAAGCATATAATCCAATGGTAATTAACAGCGATAATTCTTTATTACGTCTTAATGATTGTTGCGCTCTTATTAGCCCTTCGTTTGATAGGATAGGGGTTGGGCCAACTCCGTAAAACTCATCGTCGGTAAATCCAGCTAATCGCCTTTTGTAGGCATTCCTATAGCGCTTATACACTTTGTTATTATTTATATAAAAATAGGCTCCAGTTCCTATTGCGGCGTAAACAATAGGGATTTTCCAGTATTTTTTATTTTTAGCTTGTCCCAGTCCAGGAACAACTGCCGAATAAAAAGCAGCTCTAGCTGGAGAGAGTGGGTCTATTTTGTAAGAATCAGTCTGTTCTTTGTCTAAATCTTTCTCCGAATCCAATGGAGTCTGAGCAAAAATGGACACATTAAATGTAATAAAAAGGAGTAAAACACAATGCTTATAAATCACTTTTAAATAATTTTAAGATCCGATCGTAGTCTTCTTTAGAGTGAAAGGGAATTAATATTTTTCCATTTCCATTTTTTTCCATTTTAATATTAATCTTATGGCCAAAATAGTTTGCTATTTTTGGGATTCCATTTTTCACAAACTCTGGAAGTTCATTTTGCGTTGCAGTTTTAGCTGCCGTTGGATTGTTGTATTGCTTAACTAAATTTTCTGTAGCTCTAACCGAAAGTTTTTTTGATAAAATATCTTTGTATATTTTAATTTGATCAGAAAGAGAACTGATATTTACAATGGCCCTACCGTGACCCATTGAGATAAAACCATCACGCATCCCTGTTTGAATTAAAGGCTCAAGTTTTAGTAATCTCAAATAATTTGCAATAGTAGAACGTTTTTTTCCAACTCGCTGACTCATTTGTTCCTGAGTCAATTTAACGTCATCCATTAAGCGTTGATAGCTTAAAGCAATTTCAATTGGATCTAAATCTTGCCGTTGAATATTTTCAACTAACGCCATTTCTAGAGCTTCTTGGTCATTTGCAATTCTAATGTAAGCAGGAATGGTTTTTAAGCCTATTAGTTTACATGCTCTAAGTCGACGCTCTCCTGAAACTAATTGAATATTATTATCAGTGGTTTTACGGACTGTTATTGGTTGGATTACTCCAAGTTCCTGAATGGAAGTTGAAAGCTCTCGAATACTATCTTCATTGAACTGTGTCCTAGGTTGAAATGGGTTCATTTCAATGAGCTCTAAGTCTAGTTCAATGATATTCCCAACTAGAGCACTGTTGTTTAGCCGATCGCTCGTAGTAGGCTCGTTTTTTGAGTCTTTTAATAAGGCAGATAGCCCGCGTCCCAATACTTGTTTTTTAATAGCTTTGGCCATTATGTTACTGTTTGCTAATGATTTCTTTAGCCAAACTTAAGTAATTTGTAGCACCTTTACTATTTACATCATAATAAATTATGCTCTCACCATAGCTTGGGGCTTCACTGAGTCTTACATTTCGTTGAATGATGGTTTTAAAAACCATTTCCGAAAAATGATTTTGAACTTCTTCAACGACTTGGTTTGATAGTCTTAATCTGGAGTCATACATGGTTAGTAGGAGTCCCTCAATATCTAAATGTTCATTATGTATTTTTTGTACACTTTTTATGGTATTTAATAACTTCCCTAAACCTTCAAGAGCAAAATATTCACATTGAATTGGTATAATTACAGAATCTGCAGCGGTTAGTGCATTTAAAGTAAGTAACCCTAATGAAGGAGCACAGTCTATAAGTATGAAGTCATAGTCATCCTTTATTGGCTCTATGGCTTGTTTGAGCATATACTCACGCTGCTCCATATTAACTAATTCTATTTCTATTGCAACTAAGTCTATATGTGCTGGTATGATATCAACATTTGTGGCAGAGGTGTTTTGTATGGCTTCTTTTGCAGTGCAATTATGTTCTAATAGTTGATAAGTACCAAGTGCCACACGATCAACATCAATTCCTAGCCCAGACGAGGCATTGGCTTGAGGGTCTGCATCTATTAACAAGATTTTTTTATCTAAAGCGCCAAGGCAGGCCGCAAGATTTACAGTTGTAGTGGTTTTTCCAACCCCTCCTTTTTGATTTGCTATAGCAACTATTTTTCCCATTAATTAAATTATTTTCAAAGTAAAAATACGATTATTTGCCAACAATAAAACTCAAATTGTTCAAGAATTTAATCAAGTTTTCAACTGAATTTAAATCGTTTTGTTTTGATCTGTTCGACTCTGTTTTTGTTAAAATATAAATAGAGGTAATTTTTTTTTAAAGGATTCATTTTTTTTGTAATTCTGTACATCCAAACATCACTATGTAAGTCATTATACACCAACCCTATATGACGAATCACCTCTTTTTTGTTAAGACCTTTAAGCTTGTCATAATTGATGTCGTTTATCGAATAGGATTTATAAGCATCAAGATTTCGAACTTTTAATTTGCGTGATAAAACTAATTCTTCATTGTTATTATTTATTATTTCAGGTAGTTTCTTTGAAATGAATTGAGTCTTCATAAGGGTTTGGTTTTTTATAATTTCACGAGATAGATTAAGGTAGTTTCTTGCGCCCTCACTGTTTATGTTATGATAATGGATACTCGTCCCATAACTTGTTGCTTCGCTTAAACTTATATTTCTTTTAATAATTGTATTAAATACTAGACCTCTAAAGGATGTTTGTAAATCTTTGAATATTTTTTTATTATGATGACCTCTTTCATCATACATCGTGACTAAGATCCCTTCAATACTCAATTTTGCATTAAAACTTGTTTTTACAGATTCTATACTTGACATCAAATTATTGAGTCCGTTTAATGCAAAGTATTCACACTGCACAGGGATGAGCACAGCGTCTGACGCCACTAGGGTATTAAGTGTAAGATAACCCAATGAAGAAGAGCAATCAATAATGATATAGTCAAAGTCATCTTTGATCTCTTCCAAGGCATTTTTCAAACAATTTATATTTGAATTTTCAAGATTTATGATTACTTCGGCAAGCTTTATTGAACCAGGAATTATTTTTAGATTAGGGCTATGGGTTTCTATAATACAGTCACGAGTAGCTTGGTCTCCGTTATATAGGTTTAGGATAGAGTTTTTAATAGTTTTAGTTAATACACCAAGACCTGAGGTTGCGTTTGCTTGAGGGTCAGCGTCAATTAACAACACCTTTTGTTCCAATATTCCTAGAGCACTGGATAAGTTTATTGCCGTTGTTGTTTTACCAACTCCTCCTTTTTGGTTCACTATTGTTATTACTTTTGTCAGCGACATATGAGATCTTTGATTTCATTAGTAACTTACTTTAAGTAAAATTGGTTAGGTATAACTTTATATAATTAGTTTATTAAGATTTTCAAAACAGTGATGGCAGTATCACTAATTTTGGTTCCGGGTCCAAATACAGCCACTGTACCAGCATCAAATAAATAACGATAATCTTGTTTGGGAATAACGCCTCCAACGATTACCATAATATCTTCTCTTCCGTATAATTTGAGTGCTTCAATCACTTTTGGAACCAATGTTTTATGACCTCCAGCCAAAGAAGATACTCCTAAAATATGCACATCATTTTCTACCGCTTGTTTAGCAGCTTCTTCTGCTGTTTGAAATAATGGACCAATATCAACATCAAACCCTAAGTCGGCGTAGCCTGTAGCTACGACTTTTGCCCCTCTGTCATGACCATCCTGACCCATTTTTGCAATCATAATTCGTGGCCTTCTTCCTTCTGTTTTTGAGAACTGATTAGCTAAATCCTTAGCATTTTCAAAAGATACATCATTTTTAATTTCTTTACTGTACACGCCTGAAAATGTATTGATTTCTGCTTTATATCTGCCAAACTTCTGTTCTAGTGCCTCACTAATTTCCCCAAGAGTAGCTCGTAGGGTTGCTGCTTCCACTGCTAAAATTAATAAATTTTCGGTTCCATCGGTTGCAGATTTGGTTATTTTTTTTAAAACTTCTTTTATTTTTTTAATATCACGGGTTGATTTGGTGTGATTTAAACGTTCAATTTGTTGGAATTTTACAAGGTCATTATCAACCTCTAAAATATGTAGAGGGTCTTCAGTTTTTAGTTTAAACTTGTTGACTCCTACAATAATATCTTGACCAGAATCGATTCGGGCTTGTTTTCTAGCAGCCGCCTCTTCAATTCTTAATTTTGGGACTCCAGATTTAATGGCCGCAGTCATACCACCTAGCGACTCAACTTCTTCAATGTGACTCCAAGCTTTTTCGGCAATTTCTTGGGTTAGTTTTTCAATGTAATAACTTCCTGCCCATGGGTCGACGGTCTTGTTAATTTTCGTTTCTTTTTGAAGATATAACTGCGTGTTTCTTGCAATCCTTGCAGAAAAATCTGTAGGCAATGCGATGGCTTCATCTAAGGCGTTTGTATGTAAACTTTGTGTGCCTCCAAATATAGCAGCAGTGGCTTCAATACAGGTTCGAGCGATATTGTTAAACGGATCTTGTTCTGTTAAACTCCATCCACTAGTTTGACAGTGAGTTCTTAAAGCAAGAGATTTAGGGTTTTTAGGGTTAAAGTCTTTTACTATTTTAGCCCACAACATTCGTGCAGCTCTTAGCTTTGCAATTTCCATGAAATGATTCATACCAATTCCCCAGAAAAAAGATAAACGGGGAGCAAAGGTGTCAATATCTAATCCAGCTTTTAATCCTTTTCGTATGTATTCAAGTCCGTTTGCTAAAGTGTAGGCTAGCTCAATATCTGCCGTTGCGCCTGCTTCCTGCATGTGGTAACCTGATATGCTAATACTATTAAACTTTGGCATGTATTTACTGGTGTATTCAAAAATATCAGAAACAATTTTCATCGAATCTTCAGGAGGATAAATGTAGGTGTTTCTCACCATAAATTCTTTTAAAATATCATTTTGAATCGTTCCACTTAAATCCTTTAAGTCAACTCCTTGCTCTTTAGCAGCTACAATATAAAAGGCCATAATGGGTAAGACCGCCCCATTCATTGTCATAGACACACTCATTTGATCTAATGGAATTCCGTCAAATAATAGCTTCATATCTTCTACGGAATCTATAGCTACTCCAGCTTTTCCAACATCTCCTACAACACGCTCATGGTCACTGTCGTAGCCTCTGTGGGTTGGAAGATCAAACGCAACCGACAATCCTTTTTGTCCTGCTTTTAAATTTCTTTTATAAAATGCATTGCTATCTTCAGCTGTTGAAAACCCAGCGTATTGACGTACGGTCCATGGACGTTGAACATACATGGTGCTGTAGGGGCCTCTTAAAAACGGGACGCTTCCGGCAGGAAAATCCAAGTGCTCTAAGTTGGCTATATCTTTTTCTGAATAGCGAGATTTAAGATTTATAGTTTCTGCAGTTTTAAATAAATCTGTGGCTTTATCTTTTGTTTTTAAGCCATCCAGGACAATATGTTGAACTTTTTTTCTACTCATCCTTAAGTCGCTTTTGTTCCAATTCTTCTGCAATTCTTCTGGGAATAATAGGTTCTATTAATGTTTTTCTAACTTGTTGTTTTATAAAAGGGTATAATTCTAATTCAGACTTCATCTTATCTGAAGTATTTTGTTGAAAATGTGTTCCTAAAAGTCCTTCGTTTCCTTGATCATAGCTTTGTTGCTCCTTCAATGCATGCGCTTTGATTTTTTTTTGAATAACTCCTTCCTTGAGAAGTTTTAAATATCCACCCTGTTTTTCAATGTCTTTAAATAAGTCTAACGATTTTTGAGCCAGTCCTTGTGTGAGTGTTTCAATATAATAAACCCCATCTGTTGGATTGGAAACCACATCAAAATAACTTTCGTTTTTAAGAATTAACAACTGATTTCGGGAAATTCGATCTCCAAACTCATTGTCTTTATGATAAAGATGATCATAGGGCATATTAATAATGGTATCCGAGCTTCCTAACATAGCACTCATACATTCGGTGGTGGTGCGTAACATATTAGTATTATAGTCGTAAATAGTTTTGTTACGTTTGCTAGGTTGGCTTATAATGTGACAGTCTATTGAAATACCATATTCTTTTGTTAAACTTTGCCAAAGTATCCTAAGGGCTTGAAGTTTAGCGATCTCAAAAAAGTAATTACTCCCAATAGAGACTTTAAAAACTATTGATTTGATGAGCTTATCGTCACATAAGTTTAGATATTCATTAGCGTGGGCTAGGGCATAGGCCAACTGCTGAATCATACTGCTGCCTGCATTTTGAAAAAGGCCTAAGTCTACTGAAATTACGCCTTTCAGATTTTTTACTGAAACTATAATTTTTTTTAAGATATCTATATCAGATTTTATATCAGCATACCAATTACCTGACTTAGCTAGATGACCTATAGGGTCATTTAAAATATAAAATATAGTATTTTTATTAGCTGAATACTGCTGGAGTTTTGTACAGAATTTTTCTGAAAGAAATAAGGTCTCAAAGTAAATAGTAATACAGCTTAGGTCAATATTATTTAAAAGAGCATCTAAAGAAATTAGTTCGTTAGGGAGTACAAAATTCAAGCTATTTACGCCATTTTCAATTAGGTCAAGAGCGTGAGTGTTACTCTTCTCAACAGAACTAACATATATAGAATGGCCAATTTTCCAATCTGAAGAATTATAGTTCATTTTAGGAGATTCAGAATACGCTTCTGAATGATAAAATGGTTTAACATCGATTCCCTCACGAGACTTCCAGACTAAGGTGTCGTTAAAATCTTTTCCTTGAAGATCAAACTGAATCTTTTGCTTCCACTGCTTTGCAGAAGTAGATTCAAATCCTTCAAAGAGAGTTGACTTACTCATTTGTTTTGGTCTTTAAACTATCTTGATCTTCAATTATGTAAATGACCTCATTGTCTTTTTTCATCTTATAGTGCTCTCGAGCATATTTTTCAATACCGTTTACAGAATTTAGGGAGTTTATTTCTTTTTGATCCTTAGAAATTTCATTTTTGTAAAACTCAATTTTCGAATTTAAATCGTCTATATCTTCATTTAAATCGGCATGTATCAGCCATGAGTTGGCATCAAACAACGTCATCCAAATAATAAATGCAATTAATATAAGTACATAGTATTTTAACGGTTTAAATAATTTTAACATCCCATTATTGTTTTTGAGCATTAGAGTTGTTCATTTATGATTGATTTCACCACATTTACAGCCACTGTATTGAAGTGGTTATTAGGAATTATAATATCTGCATAGGCTTTCATGGGCTCAATAAACTGATCGTGCATTGGTTTAAGAGTTGTTTGATAGCGTTCCAATACTTCATCTAAATCTCTTCCTCTTTCGGCGATGTCTCGTTTAAGCCGTCGCATTAAACGCTCATCACTGTCTGCATGAACAAAAATCTTAATATCAAATAAAGTTCTTAGCTGTGTGTTAGATAAAATTAAAATACCCTCAACAATAACCACTTTTTTAGGTTCTGTTAGTGTAGTATCTCCTGTTCGGTTGTGAGTTTTAAATGAGTATACTGGCTGATTTACATTTTCCCCTTCACGAAGACTCTTTAGGTGAGATTCAAGGAGTTCAAAATCAATTGATTTTGGATGGTCGAAGTTAATTTTACAACGTTCTTCAAAAGTTAAATGTGAAGTGTCTTGATAGTATGAATCTTGAGAAATTACTTGAACTTCTCCTTCTTGAAATTCAGATAAAATTTGATTAACTACTGTAGTTTTCCCACTTCCTGTTCCACCACCAATACCTATAATTAGCATACTTATTTCTTTTCAATTTTAACAAAGTTAAGATTATTTTCTTGTTTTCGGATTATTCACCCCTATAATTAATACGATGTTTTAGTCTACAAATTTAAAATAAACTGTTAATAACTTAAGGTTTGATTTTTGGTTAAAACGTCTATTTTTGTAATCTAAATCTAAATTTATGTCTGATACTATTGAATCTGTAAAATGTATGATAATTGGCTCAGGTCCCGCCGGCTACACAGCTGCTATTTATGCTGCTCGAGCAAATATGTTTCCTGTGTTATACCAAGGAACTCAACCTGGTGGTCAATTAACAACAACAAATGATGTTGAGAACTTTCCTGGATATCCTGATGGAATTACTGGTCCCGCTATGATGTTGGAGCTACAAGCACAAGCTGAAAGGTTTGGTTCAGACGTGCGTGATGGTTGGGTAACTAAAGTCGATCTTTCTGGCCCTGTTCATAAAGTTTGGATTAATGGCACTAAAGAAATTCATTGTGAAACAGTGATTATTTCTACGGGTGCTTCTGCTAAATACCTGGGATTAGAGTCTGAGCAAAAATATTTAAAACTAGGTGGAGGTGTTTCTGCCTGTGCTGTTTGTGATGGATTCTTTTACAGAAAACAAGAAGTTGTTATTGTTGGGGCAGGAGATTCAGCATGTGAAGAAGCCCATTATTTGTCTAAACTTTGTACTAAAGTAACAATGCTTGTAAGACGGGATGAATTTAGAGCCTCTAAAATCATGGCCAACCGAGTTAAAAACACGGAGAACATAGAAATTCTATTCAATACTGAAACTGAAGAAGTACTTGGAGATGGACAGGTGGTTACTGGTGTTCGTGCCAAAAACAATCAAACTAATGATCTAACAGAGATTCCTGCTACAGGATTTTTTGTTGCTATTGGGCACAAGCCTAATACAGATATTTTCAATGGATTTTTAAATTTAGACGAAACTGGTTATATAATCAATATACCGGGGACTTCTAAAACAAATGTTGATGGTGTATTCGTAAGTGGTGATGCCGCAGACCACGTATATAGACAAGCAGTTACCGCTGCAGGAACAGGGTGTATGGCAGCATTAGATGCAGAACGTTACTTAGCTTCAATTGAAGGGTAGTTAACGCAATTCAGCTCCTAATTCTGACTCAAAACGCTTTTGTATTTTTGACATTATTTTGTCAATTTGAGAATCCTTTAGCGTTTTTTTGTCGTCTTGCAGTGTAAAACTAATGGCATAACTTTTTTTGCCTTCAGCTAGTTTATCTCCTGTGTAGACATCAAATAAGTTAACATCTTTTAAATAGTTGTTTTCGGATTGTTTGGCTAGTTTGTAAAGGGTTTCAAAAGTTACATCTTCGTTTATTAATAAGGAAAAATCACGTTTAACTTCAGGGTATTTAGAAATCTCTTTAAACTTAATTGTATTCTGGTTAATCACTTTTATTAAATTATCCCAATTGAAGTTAGCACAAAATACACTTTGGGAGATTCCAAATTCAGATAACGTTTTTGGCTTTAAGCTTCCAAATTCTACGATAGAGTGCTTCCCTACGAACAATTGTTGTCCTTCGCTAAAAATATCATTTAATAATGGTGAGCTTTTAAGTTTTTTTATACCCAATCGATCAAAAATAGCAGTAATTAGTCCTTTAAGATAAAAATAACTAACTTCTGTTTCATTTGAGTTCCAACGCTTTTCCGTTTTATTTCCAGTGATAAGAACTGATAGGTGATTGAACTCATCATTACGACCTTCTACATTGTGATAGGTTTTACCAAACTCAAAAAGTTTTAAGTCACTTTGTTGACGGTTAATATTAAACGCTAAAGTTTCTAATCCTGAAAAAATTAGAGATTGGCGCATTACGGACAAGTCTGTACTTAACGGGTTTAATATTTTCACATTACTAGCAGGATCTAGTTGCGTACTTATTGAATCATATTTATCAGTAGTTAACGAGTTTGTCATGATTTCATAAAACCCTTGTCCTACTAATTGATTTGCAACAATATTTTCAATTTTATGATTTTCAAATTTAGAAGTATTTGAAATGGACGCATTTAATTTATTTGTAATACCAATATTGTTATATCCATAGACTCTCAATATCTCTTCAATTACATCTACCTCTCGTTGCACATCATTTCTGTAGGCTGGTATTGTAAGTCCAAGACCAGTTTCTGTGATGTTATTAACCTTTATTTCTAAAGCACTAAGAATACTTTTAATTGTTTCTTTAGGGATTTCCTGACCAATTAACTTGTTTGTCTTGTCAAAACTCAAAAATACTTGAGAGTCCATGATTTTGTTAGGGTATTCATCGATTAAATCACTAGATATTTTTCCACCAGCAATTTCAGTGATCAGCAAGGCTGCTCTTTTCAAAGCGTATTTGGTAATGTTTGGGTCTATGCCGCGTTCAAATCTAAAAGAGGCATCTGTGTTTAGAGCATGCCTTTTTGCGGTTTTTCGTATGCTCACGGGGTTAAAGTAAGCACTTTCTAAAAATATGGAAGTTGTGTTTTGGGATACACCTGAGTTTTCGCCTCCAAAAACTCCGGCGATACATAAAGGCTTGTCAGCGTCACATATCATTAAATCCTCTTCATGTAAGAGGCGTTCCACGCCGTCTAATGTCACAAATTTCGTTCCTGACTTTACGGTTTGAACATTAATTTTTTTACCAGAAATTCTTTCTGCATCAAATGCATGCAAAGGCTGACCTAAATCATGTAATACGTAATTAGTGGCATCTACAATATTATTTATGGGGCTTAGTCCAATAGATTTTAGTCGGTTTTGTAGCCATACAGGAGAATCTTTAACAACAATATTTGAAATTGTTAAACCACAATAACGAGGGGCCTTTAATTTGTCATCAATATTAATATCAATTTTAAGTCCTCTGTTGTCGATATGAAACCCCGAAACAGATGGGCTAATTAATTTTGTATTGATCCCATGTTGAGACATCCCAGCCATTAAGTCACGAGCAGTTCCATAATGACTCATGGCGTCTGCACGGTTTGGAGTAAGTCCAATTTCAAAAACTAAATCATCTTCAACATTGTAATGGTTAGCTAAGGACGTCCCAATTTCTAAAGAGGAATCTAAGACCATAATTCCATCATGTGATTTCCCTACACCTAACTCATCCTCGGCACATAACATTCCGTGGCTTTCTTCGCCTCTTATTTTCCCTTTTTTTATAGACCATGCTTCGCCCTCAGCTGTGTATAAAGTTGTTCCTATGGTAGCAACCGCTACTTTCTGACCTTTATCCACATTTGGTGCCCCGCAAACAATATTTAATGGCAATTCTTCACCAATATCAACCGTTGTAATTTTTAATCGATCTGCATTTGGGTGTTGTTCACACGTTAGAACATGTCCTACTTTGATTCCTTTTAGACCCCCTTTAATTGATTCAAAGGTCTCTAGCCCTTCAACCTCTAGTCCTAGATCTGTAAGTAGTTCTGAGGTTTTCTCAGCACTCCAATCAATTTTTATAAATTGTTTTAACCAGTTATATGATATCTTCATTGTAGGGTGTTATAGCTTTTGAGCAAATATAAAATAAAGCTATTAGCTAGCAAATAAAAAGCCCTACCAAAACGGTGGGCTTTTATAAATTATTTGTTTGTGATATGTTTTATTGACCAGAAAGAGCTTTCATTTCACTTTCTATCATTTCATAGAACTGATCAATTTTAGGAAGTACAACAACTCGTGTTCTTCTGTTTTTAGCTCTGTTTTGAGCAGTGTCGTTATCTGTTAAAGGAACATAGCTACTACGTCCAGCAGCTATTAATTGCGCAGGATTTACTCCCATTGTTTGCAGTTCTCTAATGATAGAAGTAGATCGTTTAACACTCAAATCCCAGTTATCAACCAAGATTCCATTTGAGTAGGGTTGGCTATCTGTATGGCCTTCTATCATAGCTTCAAAATTTGGCTTGTCAGAAATTACTTTAGCTACTTTTTCAAGAATCGTTTTGGCCTTTTTAGTAACAATGAAACTACCGCTTCTAAATAATAATTTATCAGCAATCGATATAAATACCACTCCTTTTTCAACATTAATTTCAATGTCTGGATCATCAATACCTACAGATTTCTTTAAACTAGATACTATAGCTAAAGTAACACTGTCTTTTTTAGTGATTGCGTCCTGTAAACGGCTAATTTTCAAATCTCTTTCTTGTAGACTTTCAAGAGTTTTTTCTAAGTTATCAGCTCCTTTTGCAGTTAAAAGAGTTATTTCTTTCGTGCTATTAATAAGGGCATCATTTGTTTTCCTTAGATCAATTAATTGATCTTTTAAGGCATTTAGACTTGCGTCTGCAACGGCTTTATCTGACAAACATCCATTTAGTTTTACAGTTGCTGTATTTAGCAAATCTTCAGTATTTTTTAGTTTTTCTTGCGCAGCTACCAATTCTTTGTTTGGACCACATGAAACCAACATTAGCAATGCTGTAATTCCGAATGCATAAATTTTATTCATTTTTCTCTGTTTTAAGGATTACGTAAAACTATAAAAATATTGTTTGTAATTCAGTTTTTAGTATAATTATTTATCTAATTTATTAAAGTATTTTATGTGTTTTACAAAATGACACCATATAATTGATGGAAGACGCTCTCCATGTTTTTTTATTTCTTGCTGTTTTCTGAACTTAAGCAACCTGGGAAGTTCTAAATAAAAGCTGCCATGTGCTTTTAAGATGGCCGTTAAATGGTTGAATTTTCCTTGAAATAAAAATCGTAATCCAGCAAGTCCATCTAATGTTAGGCGTAATAATACAACACCAAACAATTGGTGGTGTGTGTTTTTAACTAGCGTGTACAAACTATTTCTAAAATTAAGATAGGTTTTTTTTGGATTTACGACATTCAAACTTGCCCCTCCTACATGATACACTGTTGATGCTCCAGTATATTCTATTCTATATCCTTTGTTTTTTGCACGCCAACATAAATCAATTTCTTCCATATGTGCAAAGTATTTATGATCAAAGCCTTTAAGGGAATTAAAAGTTTCAGTTCTTATAAATAGACATGCTCCAGAAGCCCAAAATATTTCTAATCTGTCATCATACTGACCTGTGTCTTCTTCTATAGAGTTAAAAATACGCCCCCTGCAGTAGGGGTAGCCAAGTTGATCGATAAATCCCCCGCCGGCTCCGGCATATTCAAACTTGTTTTTTTGGTTATAGTCTAATATTTTGGGCTGTATGATGTGCGTGTTTAAATCTGAATTAAAGATTTTTAAAACAGGTGATAACCAGTTGTTGGTTACTTCGATATCAGAATTTAATAAACAATAAATATCAGCATTTATTTGTTTTAAGCTCTCGTTATATCCTCCAGCATAGCCCAAATTTTGACTTAGTTTGATGCAATTAATTGTGGGGTATTTTGATTCTAAAAATAGTACTGAATTATCTGTTGAGGCATTGTCAACAACATAAATGTCATGACCTGAAGAATGTTCAATAACTGAAGGTAAAAATGTCTCTAAAAGAGTTTTTCCATTCCAGTTAAGTATGACAATAGCTAATTTCAAATCTCTGTGTTGTTATAAATTGGAAGATCCTCAAGAAAATTATAGATTCCCAAATCATGATCCATCGTACAAAAATAATGATTTAATCCATTGGTTACCATCAAAAAAGAGGCTTTTAAAGCTATATTATATCTTGCAATTTGATCAAATGCAGATTGAGATATTTTCACTTTGGGTGCTTTGCACTCAATTATAAGATGAATGCTACCGTTAGAATTATAAACGACTATGTCATAGCGTTTGTTGAGTCCATTGATTCGGACCACTTTTTCGACATTAATCAGACTGATAGGGTATTTTTTTTCTTTGATAAGAAAATTAACACAATGTTGTCGTACCCATTCCTCCGGTTGAAGAACCACAAATTTTTTACGTATTTGATCAAAAATATAAGTATTATTTTCGCTATTTTTGAGCCTGAACGCGTATGTTGGAAAATTTAAATCTTGCACACTACAAATTTGGTAATTTTTTTTGAATGAATACTATTAACCAGCTGATATCTGACATTAAAGGAGGTAAAATTTCACCTATTTATTTTTTAATGGGTGAGGAGTCCTATTATATAGATTTGATATCTGATTATATAGAATCTCATGTATTGCAAGAGGAAGAAAAGGGGTTTAATCAGGTGGTGTTGTATGGTAAAGAAGTTTCAGTCCAAGACATTATATCTAACGCTAAACGCTATCCTATGATGGCAGAGCGTCAAGTTGTGATCGTTAAAGAGGCACAAAATCTAATCAAAACAATTGAGCAACTCGTTGATTATGTAAAGAATCCTCAACCGTCTACCGTTTTAGTTTTTAACTATAAATACAAAACATTAGATAAACGTAAAGCACTTTACAAATCATTGTCTAAATCCGCTGTGGTTTTTGATAGTAAAAAAATATATGAAGATAAAGTTCCTGCGTGGATTCAGAATTATTTAAATTCTAAACAAATTACGATTACTCCCAAAGCCGCTTTGATGTTGTCAGAGTTTTTGGGGAATGATTTAAGTAAAATAGCAAATGAACTAAATAAATTAGAAATTGTTGTGGGCGCTGATAAACAAGTCACCCCTGAAATTATAGAAGAGAACATAGGTATTTCTAAGGACTTTAATAATTTTGAACTTCAAAAAGCGATCGGTAATTTAAACCATAAGAAGGCCTATCAAATTGTCAACTATTTTGCACAAAATCAAAAACAACATCCTTTTGTTCTCACAATTTCTATTTTGTATATGTATTTCACAAAATTAATGACACTACACACAGTAAGAGACAAAAACCCTGCATCTGTATCAAAGGCGCTAGGCGTTAACCCTTATTTTGTTAATGACTATATAGCCGTTTCAAGAAATTTTCCAATGAAACGTATCAGTGGGGTTCTAGAAACCTTACGCATTTATGATGCTAAGAGTAAAGGAGTTGGTGCTAACTTAAGCCCAAAAGATTTGTACAATGAGCTGATTTATAATATTCTTAAGTAGGTTTACAGTTTCTTAAATTAACCCATTCATTAATCGTATCTATCGCATTTGATAATAAATCGTTTAATACGTATTTATCTAAGTCCATAGGAACGTTATTAATAATGATTCGATTGTGACAAGCCCAAATGGTTGTTTCCGAAGCATGTTCAACTTGTTCACATAAAAAAGGCCATGAGTTTAAAAGAAGTTCCTTCCAGCTTCTATTTGGTTGTTTTGAAAGCTCGAATGGAACCTGATAAAATACTTTTGGAGTGCTTTTAATAATTGAAATTTCAGAGATAATCATCTCATTAATTTTTACTAAATTTTGGGTAGGAGTTAACCGGTAAATTACTTTTGAAGGTGTATTCATATGAGTTGCAATTTGGGGTTGCATCATAAATATATGATTTTTTTTTTAATATTTAAAATGTAATTGATTTTTTCGCAAAAATAGCAGCACCAATAATTCCAGCATTATTTTTTAGTTCAGCGGCTTTTATTGGGGTATTAATTGTAATATATGGTTCAAATTTATCCATCTTTTTACTCACCCCACCACCAATTATTATTAGATCTGGATTGAAGGTGTTTTCAACATGTTTTAAGAAGAAATTAACTCGTTTACCCCATGTTTTAAAGCTCCATTCTTCTCTTTTTCTAGCGGAATCTGCAGCAAACTGTTCCATAATATCGCCTTTACGCCCATACATCCTTCCTAGTTCAAAGTTTGAGAGTAATTCTCCGTTAAAAAACACTCCTGAACCAATGCCAGTTCCTAGAGTGATGGTTATAACGAGCCCCATAACGTTCTTGCCAACCCCAAATTCCATAACTCCCATGGCAGCAGCATCAGCATCATTAACAATAAAATAGTCGTTTCCTGTCGTGGATTTAAAAAGGGTATCTACTTGAGTAAACTGCCATGAAGGATCTAAATTCCCAAAGTGCATAGCCTTACCATTTTTAATAATTGTTGGAAAAGAAATTCCCACTGGGCCTTCCCATTTAAATTCTTTAATGAATGATTTCAAGCTAAGAGACACATTCTCAGGAGTTGCTGGCTGTGGGGTAGGTATACGTAACCGTTCACTAATTATCTCGCCCGTCAGGCTATCTACTATAGCTCCTTTTATTCCAGTTCCACCAATATCTATTCCTAAAATGTTCATTTATATAATTTTAATGTTATTAATTGAGATTGTTAAGTCGTTCCCGGAAATCGTACTGTAGGTCTTCATGTAACTTAATGATTTTCTTTTCTATACTTTCAATTTGTTTCAGATAAATATTAGTGAGTGTCACATTGTTGTTTATGGAAGGTTTTAAGGTTTTAAGCTTGTAACAATAATAGAGTAGGAGTTCAACTTCTGTCTCTTTGCTGTTTGAATAGCGGGCATATTTTTTTAACAAACGTAAAATCTTACGAACGCTTTTTTTTATATAAAAATAGCTTTTAGTATTAATTTCTTCAAATAATTGATCGACATGTTCTTTTATGCCTTCAATGTAATAGGCTTCATCTTCAGATTCAAATAATAAATAGGTGAGGAGTTCTTTGTTTTCTATTTTGAAACGTGCCAATCGAAGACACAAGCTCTTTAAGTGCTCTGCATCTAACGTTTCTAATTCCTTCTTAAGTGTTACAACAGTTGCGGCTTTCATAGCTTCTGTAATAATACAAATTTTATAGAAATAACGCAAATACTTAATCACTTAGCATTTTGAACTAAAGTTAAAGCTTAAAAAAACATACAAAATTCAATTAATTATTTAAACTTTAGCATCATTTTTGTAACTGTTATTCAAAACATAATTCAAATTGAAAAAACTATTTAAAATTATTGGACTCGTACTTTTATCCGTAATTGTAGTGTTGATAGTCACCCCGTTTCTATTTCAAAATCAAATGAAAGAAGCCGTAAAATCGCTTTTAAATGACAGTGTAAATGCACAAATTGATTTTGAAACTGTTGATTTAAGTCTTTTAAGCAGTTTTCCACATGCAAACGTAACCGTTGGTAATTTAAAAATAGTTAATCAAAAGGCTTTTAAAGGCGATACCTTATGTTCAGTCCACTCTATTTCTTTTGATTTACCAATAAAAGAATTATTCAAAAACGAAAGTGATGGCCCGTTAGTAATTAACTCAATTGAAATAGACGAAGCTATTTTATCGATTAAATCTGATGAATTTGGAAATACAAATTATGATATTTCGAAAGAAACGGAAGACGTTTCAACCGTTAATGACAGGAATTTTAAACTCAATATAGAGGATTATGCCATTCGCAACAGTACGGTTACATATATAGATGAAACGTCAAACACGGTTGTAAACATCACTAAATTAAACCACTCTGGGAAAGGCAATTTTTCATCCGATTTTTCGGACTTACAGACCAAAACAGAAGCACGAGTTAGTTTTTCTGTAGATAGTATCAATTATCTAAACGCTACTTCCATAAAGTTAGACGCCTTAATCGATTTAGATTTAAACGAAAACAAATACACCTTTAAAGACAATAAGGCCTTGATCAATAAATTGCCTCTGGAATTTAATGGTTTTGTCAAACTATTAGACGTCGGTCAGGAAATGAATATTAGCTTTAAAAGTACAGGATCTTCATTTAAAGATTTTTTAGCGGTACTGCCCAAAGCGTATTCAAAAGAAATTGAAGATGTCACCACTACAGGCGGTTTTAGCGTTGATGGTAAGATCCAGGGGTTGCTAACTGAATTGACCATACCAATGTTGGACATTAATATTATTTCAAAGAATGCCTCTTTTAAATATCCTGACCTTCCTAAAAGTGTGGATGCTATATCCATTGACGCACATATTAAAAATGATACAGGGGATGCAGCTGATACATACGTAAACATTAATAATTTAGAATTTAAAATCGATCAAGATGTATTTAGTTCATCCGCAACACTAAAAAACATCACTAATAATATGTTGGTTGATGCTACCATTGATGGCACATTAAATTTGGCTAATATTAGTAAAGCCTATCCAATTGAAACAGAGACAGAATTAAGTGGACTTTTAAAAGGAACGCTACACAGCTCCTTTGACATGAATGCTATTGAAACAAATGCGTATGAACGCACCAAAAATAACGGAGCTATAGTGGTTTCTGATCTTGTTTTTTCTACTGAAGAGGGGGCGAGTCCAATTCGTGTTTCTAAAGCTGAAATTTTATTTAAGCCCGCAATTGTAACGCTCCAGTCGTTTGTTGCTACAACAGGAAAAAGTGATATTGAAGCATCGGGTTCCATTAAAAATCTATTAGGTTTTCTTTTTAGTGATCAACTACTTAAAGGGAATTTTAAGCTTAACTCAAATACGTTCTCTGTAAGTGATTTCATGCCTAAAAGTAGTGGCGATTCGGTAAAAATTGAACCCACTGAATCTTTAAAAATACCTTCATTTCTAGAGTGTGTTTTTAATGTTGATGCAAAAACCGTTCTCTATGATAATTTAACGCTCGAAGATGTCAAAGGAACGGTCATCCTGAAAGATGAAAAAGCGACTTTAAAAAACATGTCTTCCAGAATTTTTGATGGGAATTTAACCATCAACGGAACGGTCAATACACAAAACGAGACGCCCACGTTTGATATGGATCTCGGAATGGATCGATTTAATATTTCACAATCCTTCAACGCGATGGAAATGTTTCAAAACATGGCACCTATTGCCAAAGCATTGCAAGGAACACTAAACAGCACCTTTAAAATTTCGGGCGATTTATCGAACGATTTTACTCCTCAATTAAACTCCATCAATGGAGATGCTTTTGCGGAGTTATTATCCACCAAAGTGGAACCTAAAAACGCGGCTGTATTTGATAAATTACAAGGGGCTTTATCATTTGTGGATTTTGATAAACTGGATTTAAAAGACCTCAAAACTAAGCTCGATTTTAAGAATGGAAACGTGAATGTGAGTCCGTTTGATATAACCTATGAAGACATCAAAATTACAGTTGCTGGAGCCCATAGTTTTGATAATAAAATGGGGTATGAGGCTGTATTTGAGGTCCCTGCAAACTATTTTGGAACTGAAGTAAACAGTTTAATCGCTAAAATTAATACTGATGAAGCCAAAAACCTGACCATCCCTGTGACGGCCTCGATTGGAGGGAGTTTTAAAAGTCCAACCGTATCCACCGATTTAGCCAGTGGGGTTTCTAGTTTGACCAAACAACTGGTCGAAATTCAAAAACAAAAATTGATTAGTAAAGGGACTGACCAAGTCAAAGATGCAATTGGAGGTCTTTTAGGGGGAGACTCCAAAGACTCACAATCCAACAATGCCGTTAAAGACGTATTGGGCGGTTTGCTAGGAGGGAAGACCTCAAAAAAAGACACTACGACTACCAAATCTAAAAACCTTGTTAAAGACGCTCTTGGAGGTTTCCTTGGCAGGAAGAAAAAGGAATAGGCTTAATCTATTTTTTCCAAGTATTCCCTCGAAAACTTAAGGCCGCTTTTAACACATCCTTTTGACTAATTTGTCCAATTAATTTACCGTTTTCTACCACAGGAAATCGTCTTCTTTTAGAGTTAATGAACTTAGTGGCTGCATCAAATATATTCATATCTTTTTCAATGGTATCGACATTGGTAATCATTTTTTTTGCTACATTATTTCCACTATCGGAAGGCATATTGTAATATTTACTTTCTGAAATATGTTTGATACAATCGGTTTCAGAAATAATTCCAATGAGTTCATTTTTATCGTTGACAACCGGACCGCCAGAAATTTTATGGGCGATTAACAAATGAATGACATCATCTAAAGTATCGTCGGGTTTGAAGGTTATTAGTTTTTTAGTCATATAATCGGATACTAAAAATTGTGTATTTTCAGTAGCCTTATGAACCTCTCTTTTTCCTTGAAAACTTTTAATACCCATGATAAATTATTTTTGATGTTCTTAAAGTTACTCATTTTTTAATGTTTAGAATCATGAATGTCATTTATTATTTATTTTATGTGATCGATTTACTCAATAAGTAATGATCCTTAAGTATGTTTATTTTAGTTGATAGAAATTTGAATTGTTTATGAAGAGGTCCGTTGAGCCATCACATTGTTATAAATATATATGTGTATAAATCGCGGGTACCCTTTTAAATAATTGTATTTTTGCATCCTTAATTATGGATTCAATTACTCAAATAGTATTAGGTGCCGCTTGTGGAGAAGCTATCCTCGGAAAAAAAATAGGTAACCGTGCACTGCTTTTTGGAGCCATTGGAGGTACGATTCCAGATTTAGATGTGTTTGTTGGTAAGTTATTATACAATAATGAAATTGATTCGATGGCTTTTCATCGTGGGTTTATGCATTCGTTTTTATTTGCTATTCTTGGAGCTATAGCCTTTGGTGCAGTGGTTTTTTGGTTCTATAATAGAGGAAAGCGGGATGGTATGACAACGCAAAAGGATTGGATGTGGTTGTTTTTTGCTTCCATTTTTACCCACCCAATTTTAGATTCTTTTACTGCTTATGGAACTCAGTTGTTTGCCCCTTTTTCAAATTATAGAGTGGCATTTAATAATATTTCTGTCGCCGACCCTTTGTATACGCTTCCGTTTTTAGTGCTATTAATTGTGGTCATGTTTTTAAAGCGAACTTCAAGTAAACGCCGATTGTTTTTAAAACTAGGCTTGGGAGTTAGTTCTCTTTATATGATGTTTACACTGGTCAATAAATACCATGTACACGGCGTTTATAAAAGAGCCCTTGCTGAAGAGCAAATTGACTATTTACGCTTTCAAACTCAGCCAACAATTTTAAACAACTTTCTTTGGTATGGAATTGCAGAAACTACAGACGCCTATTTTGTGGGGTTTTATTCTATTTTAGATGCAACACCAACAGTGAGTAAGTGGCACAGACTTCCAAAAAATCATGATTTGTTAGGGGATATGCCTAAAGATTTAGAAACGCTTTCCTGGTTTAGTGGAGGGTATTATAATTTGAGTGAAACATCTGACCCTAACACCTTTTTATACAAAGATTTAAGATATCCAATGATGGATGAAAATGATCCAAACTCAACTATTTTTAAATTTACGATCACAAAAAAAGAGGACCGTTGGGAAGCGGCCCCCTTTTACGCCCCAGAAGTAAATCGGGGCTCTTTAGATTCTTTTTGGACCCGAATTAAAGGGATTTAAGAAATCACTCCAATAGTTTTCATACACGCCTTCATTTGTTGATACGTGCGTTCAATATCATTGTCCAGTCCAATTGAAAATCGAATTAGTCCATCATTTAGGCCCATTTCTTTTTGCTCTTCTTCTGGTATCTCTGACGATGTAGAGCTTCCAGGAGCACTAAATAAGGTTTTGTAAAATCCTAAACTTACTGCCAGATAACCCAAATTTTCTTTTTGCATTAGCTCCATTAAAGCATTCGCTTTTTCCAGACTCCCCGCGTCAATAGTCATCATGCCACCAAATCCATATTCAGAGTTCATCATGCGTTTAAAAATGGTATGTGAGGGATGGGATTTTAGGCCGGGATAGACTGTTTTTAATCCGTCTTTCTCAAACTTCTCAGCAAGATACAATGCATTGTTGCTGTGTTGTTTTATTCGCAGGTGGAGGGTTCTAAGGTTTTTTAATATAGAGGCGGCGCGAAGACTGTCCATAGTAGCGCCAAATAACATAGCTGCTCCGTCATTTACACTCTTTAAGCTGTCTATCATTTCTTGAGTTCCACAAACAACCCCTCCGACAGTATCGCTAGATCCATTAATAAATTTGGTCAAACTGTGAATCACAATATCAGCTCCGAGTTCTTTTGGAGAGATAGATAAGGGCGAAAAAGTGTTATCCACCACTAATTTTAAATTGTATTTTTTGGCAAGAATAGCTAAACCTTTAATGTCTGCCACCTCCAGCAACGGATTGCTAACAGATTCACAATAGAGGACTTTAGTTTTAGAGTTAATTGCAGCCTCTACAACCTCTAGGTCTGTAATATCAACAAAAGTTGTATTGATCTTAAGTCTGGGCGCAAAGTTTTTTAGGAAGGCATAGGTGCCACCATATATTGTACGGCTTGAAACAACGTGGTCATCAGCAGCACACAATTGCATAAGAACTGAAGTAATTGAGCCCATTCCAGATGCGGACACATTTGCTGTTTCGGTTCCTTCCATGGCCGCTAGAGCATCTCCCAAGTACATACTCGATGGCGTGGTGTGTCTTGCATATAAATAACAGCCATCTGCATTACCCTCAAAAGTGTCAAACATTGTTTTTGCAGAAAGAAAACTAAAGGTTGATGCGTCTGATATAGAGGGGTTAACGCCTCCAAATTCTCCAAAGTATTGCAAGTCTTGTATGTTATTTGCCGGTTTAATAGCCATAATGGTGTGTTTTATATTCACTCAAAAATGATTAATTTTAGAATTATAAACAACAACTATATCACTTTGCAATAAATAAAACTAAATATTAGTTGATATGTAGATAATTAATTTATATTTTTACTTGATATTTTAATAATTAGAAATTTTTTCAAAATGAAACTTGATGCCATCGATACGAAGCTTTTAAATCTTTTACAAGAAGATTCAAAACAAACCAATAAAGAATTATCCTCTAAACTTGATATGTCTGTTACTGCGGTGTATGAACGTATAAAAAAACTTGAAAAAGCAGGGGTTATTGACAAATATGTTGCCTTAGTTAACAAGCAGCATATTGGAAGGGCTTTTGTGGCTTTTTGTCATATCAAACTCGTAAAACACTCTCAAGAATTGGTAAATCAATTTGAAAAAGAAGTGGTTACGATTGATGAAGTATTAGAAGCCTATCACCTAAGTGGAGATTATGATTACTTGCTTAAGGTGCATGTTGAAGACATGGACTCGTTTCGAAAATTCATGGTCTCTAAACTCACAAATATTGACCATATAGGCAGTACGCACAGTATGTTTGTAATTTCTGAAGTTAAACATACCACTGCAGTCAATATTTAGATACAAAATTATTCTTCCATTGAATTTATGTTCGTATTTTTGTTACTCAATCAAAAAATAAATTATTATGAAATCATATGATGTTGCTATCATAGGATCTGGTCCTGGTGGTTATGTAGCTGCGATACGATGTGCACAGCTAGGAATGAAAACTGCTATTATAGAAAAGTATTCCACTCTAGGGGGTACTTGTTTAAATGTTGGATGTATTCCGAGTAAAGCACTACTTGATTCCTCGCATCATTACGAAGATGCCGTCAAGCACTTTGAAACTCATGGAATAGAAATACCTGGAGAAATTAAAGTCAACCTAGAAAAAATGATTGGTCGTAAGCAAGCTGTAGTCGACCAAACAACAGGGGGGATTGATTTCTTAATGACTAAAAATAAAATTGATGTTTATCACGGAATTGGTGCTTTTAAAGATGCTACTCACATAACAATTAGTGGGGATGAAAATGATGAAATTGAAGCTAAGCACAGCATTATAGCGACTGGAAGTAAGCCAACGACATTGCCTTTTGCAACGATTGATAAAGAACGTATAATCACTTCTACAGAAGCTTTGAAGCTAAAGGAAATTCCTAAGCATTTAATTATTATTGGTGGGGGCGTGATAGGCTTGGAACTAGGACAAGTTTACAAGCGTCTTGGTTCTGATGTTACGGTTATAGAATACATGGATCGAATTATTCCAACAATGGATTCTGGTCTATCTAAAGAATTAAATAAAGTATTTAGAAAACAGAAATTTAATATTAATGTATCTCACAAGGTTACTTCCGTTAAACGAAATGGAAATGAAGTAACTGTCACTGCTGAAAACAAAAAAGGAGAATTAGTTAATTTTAATGGGGACTATTGTTTAGTTTCTGTTGGTCGAAGTCCCTATACAGCAGGGCTAAATGCCCAATCTGCAGGCGTCAAACTATCTGATCGTGGACAAGTTGAAGTGAATGGTAAACTTCAAACTTCTGCTTCTAATATTTATGCGATTGGTGATGTTGTGAAAGGAGCTATGTTAGCCCACAAAGCCGAAGAAGAAGGCGTTTTTGTTGCAGAAACTATTGCGGGTCAAAAACCACATATTGATTATAACTTAATCCCAGGTGTTGTATACACTTGGCCTGAAGTTGCCTCTGTAGGCAAAACAGAAGAACAACTTAAAGAGCAAGGGGTTGATTACAAAACAGGTCAATTTCCTATGCGTGCACTAGGACGAAGTCGTGCGAGTATGGATTTAGATGGATTTGTTAAAATTCTAGCGGATAAGTCAACAGATGAAATTTTAGGAGTTCACATGATTGGAGCTCGATGTGCGGATTTAATTTCCGAGGCTGTTGTAGCAATGGAATTTAGAGCATCCGCTGAAGATATCTCAAGAATGTCACATGCACATCCCACATTTTCAGAAGCTATTAAAGAAGCAGCCTTAGCAGCAACTGAAGATCGCGCATTACATATATAAAGTTTGATTATTTATCTTTTAAAAACCTCCTTATGGAGGTTTTTTTTGTTTCTAATACATTTCCCCCTAAATGTATAATAATGTATTTATTTTTTCATACATTTAACTAATTGATTAGCAGTGTTTTGTGTATTGTTTCGTGGAAAACATTAAACAAAATTATAATAATAATAGATTTGAGACATTTAGAAATGCCCCAATGATAATAACCAAATCTAGCTTTGAAAAACCGATGTAGAAAAAACATTTTGTCAGATGAAGCCATTATAGGTTCTTACTTAGCCTCATCAGACGCTTCACTATTTAAGATTATTTATGATAGGTACAACCTTTTCATTTTTAATAAATGTCTAAGTTTTACTAAAAATAATGAAGAAGCACAAGACCTATGTCAAGATGTGTTTCTTAAATTAACACTAAAACTTTCTACTTTTAATGGAAATTCTAAATTTTCAACGTGGCTGTATGCCTTAACTTTTAATCATTGTGTCAATTACTACAAACGAAACAAGTATAATAATTTTAAATCAAATTCATTATGCATTGATCAATTTATAGATAAAGATTCTTTTGTCAATAAAGAAGATGAGATTATTTGGTCAAGTAAATTAGAAAAGCTTAAAACAGCGATGCAACAAATATCTAATACAGATAAGGATCTACTAATACATAAATATCATAATTTCAAAAGTATTAAAGAACTAGGAGGGATTTACAACCTTGGGGATAGTGCAGTTAAAATGAGAGTAAAACGAGCAAAGGACAGGCTTTTATTAATTTACAACAGTAATCGTATGGAGTCATACTAATGTTAATTATTTCTTATTTCGTCTATTATAGTTTTTATCGCCTCTAGTTTGAGGTTTTTTATATTTTTTAGCAATGATACGTTGGTAAGAACCCCCTAAATTTTCTTTTTGGTTTTTTTCACTTTTTTCATGAAATGCAGGCCCTGGTGCATCTTCATCTGTTCTTTTGTGAGGATTGTAATGCTCTTTTAATTGTGGACGTTCTTCTTCAATAAGCTCTTTTGAAATTTCTACATCTTCAGGAATTTCTAAAGTATCAATTGTCATTTTCATCAACGCTTCAATAGCGTCTTTAGAATCTTTTTCATCTGATTTTGATAGAAGTAAGCTTGTTCCTTTCCTTTTTGCTCTTCCAGTACGACCAATTCGATGCATGTAATTTTCTGGATATTCGGGAGTGTCAAAATTAATAACGTGAGAGACCTCGTCAATATCAAGTCCTCTTGCCATCACATCTGTTGAGACTAAGATTCTATTGAAACCATTTCTAAACTGTTCGATACTTCTCAATCTATAATTTTGTGTCTTATTTGAATGAATAACGCAACACTCTTCGTGAAAAATCTCTTCTAAAGATTCAAATAACCTATCTGCCATTCGTTTATTGGATACAAATATAAGCACACGATAGTATGCTTCACGATCGCTCATTATGGACCTAATTAAGTTGACTTTAGTATAATAATTTGGAACTTCATAACAGAATTGCATGATGTTTTCAAGTGGAGTTCCAGAGAGAGCCACAGAAATTCGTTCAGGGTTTGTGAAAAAATCTGTTATCAATGCATCGACATCTAAAGTCATGGTTGCCGAAAACATAATGTTTTGTCGACGTGAAGGAAGGAGGTCAAAAATATTTATTAGTTGATGTCTAAATCCTAAATCAAGCATTACATCTACTTCATCAATAACTAGTTTTTGAATGTTTTTTAATTGAAGAACACGACTCAAAGCTAAATCATACAGTCGTCCAGGAGTGGCAACAAGGATGTCAATACCCTCAGAAATTTGTTGTTTCTGGGTGTTAATATTTGTGCCGCCATACACGCCTAATACTCGGTTGTTAGTATAAACATTTAATGCTTCTAATGAATCCACCACTTGAACAACAAGTTCTCTAGTGGGTACCAATATTAAAATTCGTGGGTTTTCTTGATTGGTAAATGCTAAATTCCTAAGAAGGGGTAAGGAGTAAGCTAATGTTTTTCCAGTTCCTGTTTGCGCAATCCCTACCACATCTTTTCCAGCACAAAGCACATTAAAGGCCGCTTCCTGTATGGGAGTGGGTTCGGTAAATCCTAGATCTTCAAGCGCATTGCTTAAAGGAGTGGTTAATTTAAAGTCTTCGAAAGATAACATCCATAATAATTTGCCACAAAGGTAAGGTATTCTTGTAAAGTGACGATTTATTATTTAGAACTGATTAACTTTGTTTATTAAATAATATTTAGTGCGTCAACAAAAAGATATTACACTTAATTCTGTCACAGGATTTAAAAATCAGTTATTGTCATGGTCTCAACAGTTTGAAGAAATTGTTTGGCTAGATTCTAACCACTGTATTCAATCTCATGCAACATACGATGCGGTTTTGGCTGTTGATGCTTTTACAGGCATTCAAACAGATGTAATCAATGGGTTTGATAAACTAAAAGAATACCAAAAAACAACCAAAGATTGGATTTTTGGATACCTTTCATATGATTTAAAAAATGATATTGAACCGCTTAGTTCTCAGAATTTTGATGGTCTTAACTTTCCAGATCTTTATTTTTTCCAACCTAAGAAACTCTTTTTCTTTAAGAAGAATACGGTCACAATTATGTATTTAAATTGTGTTTCTGATGAGATTTCACTCGATTTAATTGACATAGAGACGTTTTCTGAGAGTATGGAAACGAAATCAACTAATGATATTAAAATTGAATCTCGAGTTTCTAAAGCTTCCTACATTGAAAAGGTTACAGCTATGTTATCTCATATACAAAGAGGAGATATTTATGAAGCTAACTTTTGTCAGGAGTTTTATGCGACTGCAAAATTAGACCCTTTACACACCTATCTTAAGCTTAACTCAATTGCTCTAACGCCTTTCGCTACTTTTTTTAAAAATGGAAATCACTTTTTATTATCATCTTCTCCTGAACGTTATTTGAAAAAAGAGGGGAGTACCATTACATCTCAGCCCATTAAAGGTACAACCAGACGTTCTGAAAATAGGATTGAAGATCAAGACCTGAAATCGGTTTTAAAAAGCGATCAGAAAGAGCGAAGTGAAAACATTATGATTGTAGACTTGGTTCGAAATGATTTATCTAAAATTGCTAAGAAAGGCTCAGTTACAGTCACAGAGCTTTGTGAGATTCATAGTTTTAAACAAGTACATCACATGATATCAACAATTGTAGCTGAAGCTTTGCCAAGCTTGACTCCTGTGGATATGATTACTGCTACTTTTCCAATGGGGAGTATGACCGGTGCCCCTAAAATATCAGCCATGAAAATTATTGAAGCACTTGAAGAGACTAAAAGAGGGGTTTATTCAGGGGCTGTAGGCTACTTTTCACCAGCTGGTGATTTTGATTTTAACGTTGTCATTCGGAGTATTTTATATAACGCCTATAATTCGTATGTTTCTTTTTCTGTTGGGAGCGCTATCACTTCTAAAAGCACCCCTGAAAAAGAGTACGAAGAATGTCTTGTGAAAGCTAAAGCGATGCGTAGTGTTTTGGAGAATTAATTTGTAATTTTGTTATATGCTAAAAATGTTTCAATCTGTTTTACAAACAAAATTCTCTTTTTTAAAAGAGGCTCCTATTTTGGTGGCTGTTTCTGGGGGATTGGATAGTATGGTGTTAATTAATTTATGTCAACAGTTAGGCTTAAATACCTCTTTAGCACATTGCAATTTTAAACTAAGAGGAGATGAAAGTGACGGGGATGCTAATTTCATTAAATCGTATGCTAACGATCACAATCTAGAGGCTTTTACAACAACTTTTGAAACAGAGGCTTATGCTGAGTCAACAAAGCAATCAATCCAAATGGCTGCGCGCCAACTGAGATATGATTGGTTTGAATCGTTACAAAACAAACATGGATTTGAATACGTTTTAACGGCTCACCATTCAGATGATAATTTAGAGACCTTTTTAATCAATTTATCTAGAGGAACAGGTCTTGAAGGACTGACAGGAATTCCAGAAATAAATGGATCTATTGTCCGTCCAATTCTGGATTTCTCAAGAGTTGAAATTTTAGAGTATGCCACCAAGGAAAATTTAAAATGGCGTGAAGATAGTTCCAATAACAAGACTACATATTTACGAAATAATTTACGGCATTCAATAATCCCCTTACTAAAAAAAATGAACCCATCATTTATGGATAGTTTTAAGAAAACGCATAATTACTTAAAAGAAACACAGTCCTTGTTAGATGATTATATTTTAGAAGTTGAAGATCGAGTTATTGAATCTATTAATGGAGATCAGATTTCTTACAAAATAAATCAAATACAATCTTTAAATAACCCAAAGGCTTATTTATATCATCTACTAAAACCTTATGGGTTTACTGATTGGAATGAAATCACCTTGCTTTTAGAGGCGCAAACAGGAAAGCAAATTTCTTCTCCAACACACCGACTGATTAAAAATAGACAACAGTTAATTTTATCTAAATTAGAAACCCCGCTACCGGTTTTTATTTCTATTGATAGTTCACAAACTGTAGTTGAGATCCCTGGTCATTCGATAGCTCTAATAATGGAGTTAACTAATTCCAAAGTCTCCACATCAACGGATGTGATTCAGTTAGATTTTGAATCTCTAAAATTTCCTTTGACACTTCGTCAATGGAATGAGGGGGATTATTTTTACCCCACTGGCATGCAAGGCAAGAAAAAATTGAGCAAATTTTTTAAAGACGAAAAATTTTCTTTAATTGACAAAGAAAAAGTACTAATCCTTTGCAGTGGTGAACAAGTTGTTTGGGTTGTTGGTAAACGTGCGGATAATCGATTTATGGTCAACGACCAAACAAGTAAATTTATTAAAATTTCAATAGAAGATAATGCCTATAGTTAAAAGTCACTTTAAGTCTTCTTTGTTGTTTAAAAATGGGTTTATAGCCACCATTTATTCAGGTCTGATTAGACGTTTAAAAATCAATCAATTTAGAGAACGCATCACTCTTAGAGATGATGATTTTATAGATTTAGATTGGAGTTATGGGAAAAATCCTTCAAAGTCTGTTGTAATATTACTGCACGGAATGGAAGGGCATGGTCAGCGTCCTTATATAACAGGTCCTGCATTATTGTTTAATGAAAATAACATTGACGCAATTTGCGTCAATTTTCGCTGTTGTAGTGGCGAGCTAAATCGTAAATATTCATCTTATCATTCTGGAATGTCAGAAGACCTTGATGATGTTGTTAAGCATGTTGTGTCTCTTAATAAATACGATTCAATTTTTATTAAAGGGATAAGTCTTGGAGCAAATATGCTTTTAAAATACTTAGGGGAAGGCAATACTATTCCGCCTCAAGTAAAGGGCGGAATGGCTGTTTCAGCGCCTTGTGACCTATCGGGATCCGCAAAAGCACTTCATAAACTTGTAAACCTTCCTTATCAAATCAACTTTTTATGGGGCTTGCTTAAACGATTAAAGTTAAAACAAAAGCAGTTTCCTGATTTAATTTCTAAATCTCAAATAAGATCTATTTTTACACTTAATGATTTTGAAGAGGTATATACATCCCGTGCTCACGGATTTAAAAATGCACAAGATTATTATAAGAAAGCAAGTAGTCTTCAGTTTTTAAAAACCATAAAAACACCTGTTCTTGTTTTAAATGCTCTCAACGATTCTTTTTTATCTAAAGACTGTTATCCTTATAAAGAAGCTGAAGAAAATCCATTTCTATATTTAGAAACCCCTGCAAAGGGTGGGCATGTTGGATTTGTTTCTTGGAATGATTACTATTATAACGAAAAAAGAGCCCTTGAGTTTTTCTTAGAATGTAAGTAAAGTATCATAAATCATGTCCATTGGAAACCCCATGACATTAAAATAGGAGCCTTCAATTTTAGTCACAGCTATTTGTCCAATCCAATCTTGAACTCCATACGAACCAGCCTTGTCAAGCACCGTGAAGTTATTGATGTAATAATTTATTTCTGAATCGCTTAGTGTTTTAAAAGTTACTTTGGTAATAGAGTTAATTGTTTTCTGTTTCCCTAAAGATTTAAAACATACCGAGGTGATGACTTCGTGGGTGTGACCGCTTAAGGATTTTAGCATTTCAAAGGCCTCATTATTGTCTTTTGGCTTGCCTAAAGCTTTGTTTTCAAACCATACAATTGTATCGCTAGTCATTAGAATATCGTTAGGGGCCAGTGTATCCTCAAAAGGAATAGATTTTAACTGTGCTAGATAATCAGAGATTTCAAAATGTCGTAACCTATCAGGATATTCTTCCTTAACGGCTTTAATCCGTATCTCAACGTCTAATCCCAGCCCTTTTATAAGTGCTTGCCTTCTTGGAGAGGAAGACCCCAAAATTAGGTGTTTGTCTTTTAAGAGATCTGCCAGCATATATTTAGTTTAATCATATTGAGCATCAAACGCTTTCATCCAATGTCCTTGTACTTTTAGTACTTGTTCTATGATATCACGTACACATCCTTCGCCACCATTTTTGTGAGAAATATATTTAGAAACAGCTTTAACTTCTGGAACAGCATCCTGCGGGCAGGTAGAAAGACCCACCAGTTTCATTGGTGGGATGTCTGGAATATCATCCCCCATATAAACTACATTTTCAGGTTTAAGCTTATGTTTTTCAAATAAAGCATTTAAATTATCTACTTTATCATGGGCGCCTAAACTTATTTCTTGAACCCCTAAGCCTTTGAGTCGTTTTCTAACGCCTTCATTTTCCCCCCCTGAAATTATACAGATAAGATACCCAGCATCTACGGCTGTTTTTAAGGCAAATCCATCTCTAGTACTCATTTTCCGTAACATTTCTCCTTCGCTTGTGACTAAAACCGAGCTATCGGTTAATACGCCGTCCACATCAAAAATAAATGCTGTGATGTCCTTAAGATATTCTTTATAGCTTTTTGAGTCCATGTGTTGTTTTTATTGAATTTGTAAGTTGTTTGTAAAGTGACTGGTAATCAGGATGGCTTTCTAAGGTTCTTAAATGATGATTAATGGTGACCTGGTCATTTCGTTTAGCAGGTCCTGTTTGTGCATTGTATGGAGAAGTAAACTGTACTTTTTTAGCGGTTTCTAAAATTAAGGGTTTTAATACATCGAAGTTAATATTTTTATAATCACTAAGTTCATGAGCAATACGGTACAATTGATTCGTGAAATTGTTAATAAACACTGCTGATAAATGCAAGGCTTGCCGTTGTTCTGTGTTAATCATATACCAAGGACTTCCCATGTTGGTCGCAAGAGTTTTAAGAACATCGGAGTCTTTCTTGTCCATTGTTTCGATGCAAAAAGGAACTTCTGAAAAATCTAGTTCTGTGCCCTTTGAAAATGTTTGAAGGGGGTAAAAAACGCCTCTTTTATGTTTCATGTCAAGCTTTTTTAGGGCTTCACTTCCAGATGTATGGACTACCAAACGGTTTTCAAAAGCGAGTTGTTTAGACAAGGCTTCAATTGCTTTATCGGATATAGCAATAATGTAAACGTCTGCATTTTTTAGATCCTTTAAGTCATGACAGAGTTCAATTTCTTTAGTTGGGACCCCAATCGACTTTTTGTCTCGACTGTACCATTGCACTAAATTTATCTTTTCTGCAGATTGAAAGGCCTTCACTAAATGAGATCCTACATTTCCAGCTCCTATAACAACGACTGATATCATTCAGCTAAAATAAACAAGTAATCTGTCTTTTGAAAGTTTAACCAAAGCAATGCCTCTATTTTATTTAAATATCTGTTAAAACCGATTCACATAAATGACTTTTCTTATTAAAATAAGTACATTTGCAACTCAATAAAATGAGTCTATTTTCAGATGCTAAAAAAATTAACTAACTTTCTTTTCTCAACCCGTTTAACAGGGACACTTTTCATTGTTTTTGCAATTGCAATGGCCGTGGGTACCTTTATGGATCAAGGTCAAAGTACCTCACCAACGCCGTATTCACGAACCCTTATTTACAATGCACGATGGTTTGAAGCCATTATGGGCGTATTCATTATTAATTTTGCAGGAAATATTTTCAGATATCGACTTTTGAGAAAAGAAAAATGGGCCACCCTAACCCTTCATCTTTCTTTTATATTTATTCTTTTAGGGGCATTTATTACCCGATATCATGGATTTGAAGGCATGATGGCAATTCGTGAAGGAGCCACTGAAAACACATTTTTATCTCAGAAAACATACCTGACCACCTATATTGATGGGGATTTTGAAATTAATGGACAACTTGTGCGACGCGTTGAAGAACAAGAGGTTGATTTTTCGCCACGACTTACAAACACACACACACTCAACACGTCTTATAATACTTCAGAAGTAAGCGTTAAGCTGGTTGATTTTATTGAAGGCGCAGAAGAAGATATCATCCCGTCAGATGATGGAGAGTACTATTTAAAAGTTGTAGAAGCTGCTGACGGAGCTCCACATAACCACTTCCTTAAACTAGGGCAGGTTAGTAGTATTCATAATGTGCTGTATGCGCTCAATAAACCGACTGATGGGGCTATTAATATTACTTATTCAGAAAACGATTTAACAATTCAATCGCCATACGAGGGTGAATACATGACTATGGCCACTCGTTTTCAAGGTCGTCTGGTCAAAGATAGCATCCAACCCTTAGTGTTAAGATCGCGTTATATTATCGGAAATCAAGCCATTGTGTTTCCAAAACCTGTCATTAAAGGCGTATTTGATGTCGTTAAAAAGTCTAAATTATTAAAAGGAGATGAAGACGGAATTGCCTTAAAAGTTACCGCTAACGGAGACACAAAAATAGTTAAGCTACTAGGAGGTAAGGGAGCTAACAACCCCTTTAAGAAAATTGAAGTTGGTGGGTTAGATTTTGCCTTTAAATACGGGTCAAAGCTCCTAGAACTTCCCTTTGAAATTAAACTAAACGATTTTATTGCGGAGCGCTATCCTGGGACAGAAAAGAGTTATGCCTCATTTGAAAGTAAAGTTAGTGTGTTAGATGCTGAAAATGAGGATTTTGATTTTCACATTTATATGAACAATATCTTAAACCACCGCGGGTATAAATTTTTCCAATCGTCTTTTGATCCCGATGAAAAGGGAACGATTTTATCTGTTAATCATGACTACTGGGGTACTTGGTTGACCTACCTAGGCTATTATTTATTGTATTTTGGTCTTATGGCTGTTTTATTATCAAAACATGCTCGTATGGAATCTTTGAGACGACAACTGGATAAAATCAAAATAAAGAAATCGAAATTAGTAATGCTTATCTTATTTCTCATTTCTTTTAACGGGTATACACAAACACCTCATGGCTCTGATCATGCTAATGTGCGCCCAACACAAACGCAGTTAGATTCTATTTTAAAACTTAATATTACCCCAGTAATTGAAGCCGATCGCTTTGGTCATTTGGTTATTCAGGATACGGATGGACGGATGAAACCCATAAATACCTATGCGTCTGAACTCCTTCGAAAACTGAGCAAAAAAGATGTGTATCAAACCTTTGACGCCAACCAGGTGTTTTTGTCCATGCAGGAAAGTCCACAACTGTGGTATAATGTTCCCTTGATCTATCTAAAGGCAAAAAAAGCGGATACGATCAGAACATTACTAGGCTTAAATAAAACCGCTAAATATGCTGCCTTAGTAGATTTTTTATCCCCAAATTTAGATTACAAATTAGGCCCTTATTTAGAGGATGCTTACAGCGCTCAAGTACCAACGGCTATTCAAAAGATATTTAAAGAAACCGATCAACGAGTAAGTTTGTTATTTAATACTTTAGAGGGGAGTGCCTTACGTTTATATCCAATTCCTGATGATGAAAACAATACATGGGTATCTTCAAAAGGCTTCAGGGAAGGTGGGTATGTATTAAAAGACTCGCTTTATGGAAACTTTATCAAAACGGGTTTTATTGCTTATATGGCCACCCTTCAAAACGACAAAGTTTTAAAAACAGATTTCTCAAAAAGTCATCGATTATTAGACGCCATTAAATCGACACAGATTAAATATGGCGGCGCTACGATGCTTAGTGAGGATAAAATAGCGACAGAAATATTATACAACCGCTACGATATTTTCAAAAAACTATTTGAATATTATATGTATGCAAGTAGCTTAATGTTCTTGCTATTGATTGTTCAGATTTTTAAAGACCGTAGTAAGGCCTTGCATTATTCGGTTCAATTTTTCAAGTATTTAATTTGGATTTGTTTTGGACTTCACACACTTGGGCTCGTAGTGCGTTGGTATATTTCTGGACATGCCCCTTGGAGCGATGCTTATGAATCAATGATTTATGTGGCTTGGGCAACCATGGCTTTTGGTGTGATGCTAGGTAAGAAAAGTGATTTAACCTTTGCTTCAACCGCTTTTGTAACCGCTATGATACTAATGATCGCCCATTGGAATTGGATGGATCCCTCAATTGGAAACTTGCAGCCAGTTTTAAATAGTTATTGGTTAATGATTCATGTCGCTATTATAGTGGGAAGTTACGGACCGTTAACTCTAGGAATGATTTTAGGACTTATTACATTGTTGTTGATGATATTAACCAATGCCAATAATAAGGAAAAGATGGCGCTTAATATTAAAGAGCTTACGATTATTAACGAAATGGCGTTGACCGTTGGTTTGGTTATGTTAACGATCGGAAATTTCTTAGGCGGTATGTGGGCCAATGAAAGTTGGGGGCGTTATTGGGGCTGGGATCCTAAAGAAACTTGGGCGCTGATTAGCATTATGATTTATGCGTTTGTGATTCACATGCGTTTGATCCCTGGCTTACGAAGCCGATTTGGATTTAGTGTGGCTTCTGTGCTCGCATATGGAAGCATTATGATGACGTATTTTGGGGTGAATTTTTATCTTGCAGGATTACATTCATATGCCAAAGACGACCAAGAAATAAGCATTACTTACATTGTTGGTTCGTTACTAGTCATCACAATTCTTGCCGTGTTTGCATATCAAAAACACTTAAAATATTTCAAGAAATAAATCTAGTTAAAAATAGATTGAACTTTATCGAATCTAATGTCGGTATAGTCAGAGATAAGCAGGTCTGCTCTTGAGTAATCTTGATCTTTTGAGTGTTCACTCTTATAAGCTATACAAAATATATTTGCTTCTTTTGCTGCGATTATTCCATTGGTAGAATCTTCAATGACAAAACATTCAGTAGGGGAGACCCCAGCTGCTTTTGCAGCGTTTATGAATATTTCTGGATGTGGTTTGGAAGCTTTTAAATCTGCACCGCTCAATTTGTCTTTAAAATAAGGATCTAATTTAAAACGTTTCATCACATTATTAATGGTAAACATGGATGCAGAAGAGGCAACAACCAACGTGAGGCCATTGGCATGGTAATTTTTAATAAGGTCTTCAACGCCATTAAGTAAGTGAAGATCTGGATCTTCAAAAAATAATTTAGTGAAATGGGTTCGCTTCGTTTTTTCTAACTCAATCGGATTAGCTTTTATATTGAAATGTTCACATAGAAACTCACAGATGCTTCGCGTAGATTGACCTGTAAAGCCACGATACATTGACTCTGAGACCTTTATATTAAAATCGTGAAACATCATTTGGTAGGCTTTGTGGTGTAGAGGTTCGGTGTCTACAATGACACCGTCCATATCAAAAAGTACTGCTTTTAACATCGCTATTTTTTTTACGAAGATAATACTTAGAATGGATTTTATTTCAGCAATAAACTGAGAATAAATAACATATTTTTTATACATTCGAACTAAATATAACTAACATGAATTTTATTAAAAAACTGGGAGTTACCAATATTTTGCTCTTAGGATTGTGTGCAGCCATTATTTGTGTCTCCGAATATTTGTTTTTTTCTGGAGAAAAGTTACATGGTATTTTTGTAGGGATCTGGGCACCAATGCTTTTAGGTCTAATGATATTTTTTAAACTCTTTCGCCTTGACCGCTAATAATATAGTTATATCTTTTTCTGTATTTGTGTCGGTATGTGTTGTCATATGGGCTATTGTTTTGATAAAGCACTTTAATGATATCGGTAAAAGCTAAATAGTTCTTATAATTAAATAAAATGAGTTCAACTACTAAAGGTATAAACACCATTTGTACCCACGAAGGCGCTTTAGAAGACACCACCTTTAAAGGAGCTGTCTCTCCTTTGTATATGTCGACCTCTTATGATTTTATGGATGTTGATACGAAGCGTTATCCACGCTATTTCAATACACCTAATCAAGAAAGTCTTTCAAAAAAAATTGCAGCCTTGGAACATGCAGAAGCCGCCATGATTTTTGGTTCAGGAATGGCTGCGATATCGTCCACTTTGCTAACTTTTTTAAAATCTGGAGATCATGCCGTCATACAAAATGATATTTATGGTGGGACCCGAAGTTTTATAGAGTCTCATTTCAATAATTACGGAATTGAATATAGTTTTACTAAAGATTTATCGCCAGAGTCTTTTGAAGACTGCATTAAAAAAAACACTAAATTAATATACATTGAAACACCTTCCAATCCATTACTAAAATTGGTTGATATATTTGCTGTTGCCAAATTGGCTAAAACCCATGAAATCATAACAGCTGCCGATAATACTTTTGCATCTCCTATTGTTCAAAACCCTTTAGACTTGGGAATTGATATTGTAATGCACAGTGCTACTAAATATTTTGGAGGTCATAGTGATATCAGTGCGGGTGCCGTAGCATCGTCGCAAGAAATCATGGATAAAATATGGAATTTATCTAAAGATTTTGGAGGCAATCTAAGCGATTACACAGTGTGGTTGCTAGAAAGAAGTATGAAGACGTTGGGTATTAGAGTGAAGGCACAACAACGCAATGCAAAACGATTGGCTAAATTTTTACACAAACATTCCGCCGTTAAGACGGTGCATTATCCGGGTTTAAAATCTAATGAGTATCACAGCTTAGCAAAAATTCAAATGAAAGGCTTTGGAGCTATGATGTCTTTTGAGTTGACAAAAGACCATGATGTTGAAGCTTTTTTAAAAGCGCTTCAACTTATCAAACCCTCAATGAGTTTGGCAGGGGTAGAGAGCACCATGTTATTGCCATCCAAAACCTCACACGCTTTGCTTACCGAGTCTGATCGGGTTTCACAAGGTATTACAGATCAATTGATTCGTTTTTCCGTAGGCATTGAAACGAAATCAGATTTAATTAATGACATAGAGCAGGCTATTTCTGCAAGTCATTCTAAACGTTAAGAAATGAAAATTGATATCCTAGCTTTTGGTGCACATCCAGACGATGTAGAATTGAGTTGTGGCGGCACGCTTATCAAAGAAATTCACAACGGTAAAACGGTTGGTATTATTGATTTAACAAAAGGTGAACTTGGAACTCGTGGCACTGCCCAAACAAGAGCCGTTGAAGCTAGTAATGCGGCTTCCATTTTAGGAGTTTCCTTTAGAAAAAACATGAATTTTTCGGATGGTTTCATAGTAAATGACAAAGCACATCAATTAGAAGTCATTAAAATTATAAGACATTACCAGCCAGAAATTGTATTGTGTAATGCTGTTAACGACCGTCATATTGACCATGGGGTTGCCAGCAAGTTGGTAAGTGATGCTTGTTTTTTAAGCGGATTGGTTAAAATAGAGACCAAATCTGCAGATTCTGAAGCTATTCAAGCACCATGGCGTCCCAAATCCATATATCATTACATCCAATGGAAGCCTCTTAATCCAGATTTTGTAGTCGATATTTCTCAGCATATAGATCAAAAAATGGAATCCGTATTGGCATACTCAACTCAGTTCTATGACCCTAAGAGTCAAGCGCCTGAAACACCAATATCCTCTAAGAATTTTGTGGACAGTGTGCGTTATAGAGCAGCTGATCTTGGGCGTTTAACAGGGGTTGGCTATGCTGAAGGTTTTAATGTAGAACGTCTCCCTGCAATAGATTCGTTATTTGACCTTAAATAAAATTAAAAAAGGTTTGTATAAAATCATAAATACTATACATTTGCAGTCGCATTATATGAATGCCAAACGGTGGTTGTAGCTCAGTTGGTTAGAGCATTGGTTTGTGGTACCAAGGGTCGCCGGTTCGAACCCGGTCTTCCACCCAAAAAGCAAAAGCTTCTCTTATTTAAGAGAAGCTTTTTTTGTTTGTATAGCTTTGTTTTTTATTTAGCAACCTTGTCTACTCTCACAGCTTCATCTCTGTTTGCTAGTTCCCAAGCCGTATGAAACACCAATCGAGTTCTGTTTTCTAATAAATCATACTGAATTTTGTCTGGGGTATCAGATGCTTGGTGGTAATCGTCATGAGTCCCATTAAAATAAAAGATAACGGGGATATTATTTTTTGCAAAGTTATAATGATCTGAGCGGTAGTAATACCGGTTCGGATCGTTTTCGTCGTTATATGTGTAGTCCAACTCAATGTTAGTATATTTTGAGTTTACCTCTTCAGAAAGTTTATGTAAGTCAGTACTCAGCTTATCACTTCCAATGAGGTAAATATAATTACGTTTGCCTTGTAGTCGTTTAGGGTCCGTACGACCAATCATATCTATATTTAAATTAGCTACGGTTTGTGCTAAAGGTACAATTGGGTCATAGTCTGTATAGTATTGAGAACCTAAAAGCCCTTTTTCTTCGCCTGTGACGTGCAAGAATATAATAGAACGTTTTGGGCCATTGCCCTCTTTTAAAGCCGCTTTAAATGCTTCTGCTATTTCTAGAATAGCAACAGTACCAGAGCCATCGTCATCAGCTCCATTAAAAACTTCACCGTCATGTATCCCTATGTGGTCAAGATGTGCGGAAAGAATAATGTATTCATTTGGTTTTTCAGAACCTTTAATCAATGCCGCTACATTATCAGAAGTAATAGGCTCACTTTTTTCTTTGTAGTCAATCTTAATTTGCGATCCTTCAAGCAAGGCTTCTTCCATAGATTGTCCTACTAAAAAACTATACATAGCGTCATCTTCGTTCACATCTAGTGATAAGTTACTTTCACCACCGCTTTCCTCTCTTGATTTATAGTAGGGTGCATAGAGATTAAACATTGAGTCATCGATTAAAAAGAAGGCCTCAGCGCCTGCTGCTTTAGCTGCACTTTGTTTAGAACGCAATTCTTGACGATAATTGGACCATTTAGATATTTCGGTAGTACCACTCACTAGATAGTTGTTGTTTTCGCCTTTTGGTTCACCTCCAATAGCAACTACTATTTTTCCAGTGACGTCAATACCTTCGTAATCATTATAGTTGTCATCATTTATCCCGTAGCCTATCAGAACCATATTGTCAGCTTCTATATAAAAATCTTCACCGCCAGAAATGCTTATAAAGTCTTTGTAATACCCATAGGCTTGTGCTTCAATCGTTATAGAAACATCAGGTGTTTTTACTAATTTCAAGGGTACATTTTGGAAATAGTTACCATCATCCTTTGCCGCGTCAATTTCTAGGTTGACATACTGTTCTTTTAAGTAGTTAATGGCGATTGTCAAGCCTTTAGTACCTGTTTCTCGGCCTTCAAACTCATCAGAGGCATAGGTGTATAGCTTTTCTTCTAATTCTTGGGAAGTAATGCTTTTTGAATAGAATTCTTGTTTATCTGCCTGTCCAAAAACTTGGAACGATGCTATTGTAAATAAAAGACCTATTAAAGAGTGTTTCATAATTGTTTTTTAAGCGTTTAAATGCATTCAAATATATTATTAAAAATAAACAAAACAGAGTCCTTTTTTAAGAATTATGTATAGTTTAACATTTTTTTTTACTGATATTTTAAGAATTATTTAACCTATAAAGTGATTGTTATTACCGATTAAGTGTAAAAAAATGATGTTTGTTTCATTTTTTTGTTTTAAATTTGAATTATACTAATCACAAACTAATATTAAAATGAAAAATTTATTACTTTTTACTGCTTTAGTAACTTTTAGTTTTGCTTCAGCTCAAATTACAACAAATGCAGGTACATTCAACAAGCCAACGGCTGGTGATACTGCTTTTGAAATGAAATTTATGCCAAATTTAGATGGAACGGCTATGTTCGCTGAATCTAGTTCAGGAACATTAATGATGCGTTCTTTTAAGTCTGACACAAAAGCCACTCGTATTTCTGCATCTTTAAGTATAGATGATAGCGGTGTATCAGGTGAAGACACTACTTTTGCAGCTAAAATTGGTTACGGAATTGAAAATCATTTCTCTGGAGCTGAGCGTTTCTCAACTTTCTGGGGTTACGGTGGTAACTTAGGGTATGCTGACGATCAAACTAGAGATGAGGTTTTCTCAATTGGTGGTGGAGTCTTTTTAGGAGCCGATTACTATATCTTACCAAAGGTATATGTTGGAACTGAATTTGCTTACAACCTTAGTTTAGATTTTGCTGATGATACTAAAATCGGCTTAGGTGGAGGTGTAACAGGTATGTTAAGGTTAGGTTTCAGACTATAATTTTATTACATACTTTTCAAAGTATTAAAAAAGGAGCCATTTGGCTCCTTTTTTTTGTTTAAGTACATTATAAAAAGTATACAAAATGATGTCATTTTTGATGTATTGTGTAGGTTTTAATAAGTATTTATGTTAAACTCTTAAATCTATAAAGTGTAATTTTTTAACGATTAAGTGTAATAAATCTAAGTATATCTATATTTTTTGATTATTTTAGCAGCAATTAATCAAAAACTTAAACAATTATTATGAAAAAATTAATTACTATTATGTCTCTTGCAGTCGTTGGTTTTACCTTCGCTCAAGAGGAAGAGCCTACATTTAAGGTGTCAGGTTCTGTTGATGCCTATTTTTCAACTAGTTTAACG